>Ga0208950_1000003_pt1 | contig 152247 bp, 203 predicted proteins | sample AOAMet_54_BLW_10_2_FD_188234 | JGI IMG/M metagenome (GOLD analysis project Ga0208950, IMG submission 188234) | Ammonia-oxidizing marine microbial communities from Monterey Bay, California, USA - CAN11_54_BLW_10 (SPAdes) | ecosystem: Environmental > Aquatic > Marine > Intertidal zone | place...
GACCTTCACAGTTGAGCTTCCAGAAGTTACTTTCTGACTTCCAGCACTACCATGTGGAACACAACTCCCCGATACCAGTATAGTATGGTCTGTAAGTATACTACCAACAACTGCAGCAGGACTTCCCTGAATGGTAACACCTGCAGCAAGTAAAGTGTTGTCTGCCAAGTAAAATTCTGCTGAATCATCAATTGCTACTGATGTTTCACAACCATGTGCATTTGTTGTGAGATCCCCTAAGTGTGCTGCTGCTGGCATTATCTTAATCTCTCGAGTATATTTGTGTACACTTGCGGTTCTTTTATCCCAACAACAAAAAATTCTACTCGTATCTCATACTGATTGAGATCAAAGTTTGGTTCGCAGATAACATCAATGACTTTAACCCTCCGCTCATAATTTTCTAATGTTGTCTCTATTTCTTTCTGCATGATACTAGAGACAAAATAGTCCATGGGTTCAAACAAAAGATCGGAAACCCCAGAACCATAATTTGGATTGAATGGCTTTTCACCTTTCTTAGTGAGCAACACATTCTTTATCGCCTGTTTTACTGCATTGACGTCGAATTTTTTACCAACGTCTTTCGTCAGTGCATTCGGAGCGAATGACATATCAATGTCTTTATAAATTCTTTTCGGTGTGTTGTTGATAGCCATACGTTATTTATAACCCCTATTGTGCTAAAAAGTCAGATGACATATCATTATGAATATCATCCCAGCTTTTTGGCTTTTCCTCTTCAGAAGGAGTATCAAACCCGTCCGTAAACTCCTCTTTCACCTCATTGAATCTCTTGATAAACGGTGAAGCAATTTTAGCAATCGGATTGGTTGGTCTCTCTATAGTGCCAGTGAGTGGTTTACCAAGTTCTACCAATTCACCGTATCTTGATTGGATGTTTGGGATAATCTCACAAAGTTTGTCAATATCATCTCCCAATCCATTCAGAGCATCCAAAAGTTCCTCTGGATCGCCTATATCAATATCTGAATACTTATCAGCCATCCCAGATACGAGTTCAGCTGATTCTATTGTATCACCGACAAGCTGATTACCTTTATCGATGAAGTCTTGGAACTCTTGTGGCAATGAAGGTATTGCTGCTTCAGCCAAAGCAAATGGGTCGTCAAGCAATTCCTTCATCTTCTTCAGGTCTTGTGCAACCTGAACGCCCATTGTGATTTCTGTATATCCAGGAATACTAGCAATACGTTTCGGAAGTGATGCAACTGACAACTCTACAGTATCGACAACACCATTGATGCCATCTACAAGATCAGTAAGTGCTTGGGGTGCTCCACAGCTCATTTATCTCTCCTAATTAATCGGGTCATGGGGTTATTGGGTCATTCAAACCGATAGATGTACCAGCGATTGAGACCGTGGACGAAGCACCAATTGCTACTGTACCAGTTGCCGCAACCGTATATGCAGCAGTAGTGAATGTTGTTGCAGCATGATTATATGTTGCAGCTGCAGAAGTCGTAGCCATCACACCAATTGTAGTGATGGTCAACAAACCACCAGTGTCAATATTGGTGTTAAGTAGGGAAGCAATATTCGTCTGCCCTGCTGATGTACTGATTGCAGAGGTCGAACCTGCAGCCAAGTCAATATTACCCAGAGTTGTAACAGCAAAACCTTGCTGATTTGGTATAACACCAACAATGAATTGAGTCTTACCTTTACTCGTAACAGTGTTTTTACCGCCAATGTGTGATGTTGCATTATTTGCAACCGTGACTGCTTGTGCGCCTTTGACAAGAGTCACATCAGAACCTGCTGGGATCTGACCAATGAACGGAATGGTGATTGGTGGTGCTGAGGTTGCACAGTTGATGACTGTATATCTACTACCACTAATATTAATTTTCTGATCGCTGATGACATCAAGCATATCGTTACCCTGCACTTTGGTATAACGACCGCCTCGAATAGTTGAGTAAATGCTTCCAGCATAATCTTCAACAACATCGCCTTTGTCTACTTTAATATTCACATTACCGCGAGTCACATTAATTGTAAGGTCGCCTTCAACGTGTAGTGTTTTATTTCCGTAAACAATCTCAAAATCATCACCAACAATCTTTTGGACGCGAGACCCATCTGGTTGAAACTCTACAAACGAGCCAGACTTGTGATAGGTATGAATTCTCTCAGATCCAGGAGTATCGTCAAACTCTTGGACGTGCCCAGATTCATATTCGTGGACGTTGTTGTATGGGTATTGAGACTTCGATTCTTCAGAACCTTGTGGGTGTGGCTCGCTCCAAGTCTCTGGCTTTATTTCAGGAAATGCAGCATTCTCTCCATCGATCGGGCTGGGTTGAGCAAATGGTTGTTCTGTTACTCGCATTGCTCGCTTGGCTGCAAGAGATATATGTTTCTCAGAAGTAACACCGCCTCGTGCAAGCCTCGAAAGGGATGGCTCTCCCACATAATTTCTACCCTTGTCTTGATCACGAAGACCATTGAGGGGATATGTAGCAGATGGGTCTTGGAATCCAGATTCTCCATTTCCCTTAACCGTGTCAACACCGCCAAGAGAACCCATGATTATTGGTAGCTGAGTTTCATTGCTGTCAGTGAAGAAACCAACAACAGTCGACCCAGCAACAAGACCGATATTTGTTCCACCTATACCTGAGATTGCAGCAGAGGAAGTCGGTTGTACGCACATCGCCCAAGGAAGATCCTCAGTCGCAAGAGAAGATTTATCTTCTGTGTGATACCCGAGGATTCGAACTCTATATCGACCGATCTTCTCAGGGTCATTGACGTCTTCTACTGTGCCGACCCACCATGTAAATTCACCGTAAATCATTAAAAGTCTCCCAAACTATCTTTCATAATAGAAAGAGTCATGCTATGTTGTCCATTGGCAATATCGTGGCGAATACCCGTGATCAGAAAAATACCAGACATATACGGATCTTCAAGTTCTTCGCGATCAACTCGCTCGTTACCCTTTTCTGTAGTTTTTGGGTATATCAATCTGAGCAACATACCAGTTTCGATATCAGTCTTTCCTGGAACTGTAATCTCCATCACTTGCTGATTAAACTCTGCATCACCGTATCTTCTAATCAGTGTGTTTCTTATCTGATCAACACCTCTGTGGAAGTTACTACCGAACGGAGAAGTTGCCATTGGTGAAAAAGTTCTGTTTGCTGCTGGATTACCGAGCATATTCTCTGGAATTGGATTCACATTTGAAATTGTCTCGAAATCTTTGAAAGTCTCTTTAAGATATCTTCTATCTTCAGCAGCAAACTGCTCAGATTCTGGTCGAGCGTCGAACTTCATAATCGCCAAACGCTTGGTCGTGAAATCGTATGAGACTATAGAACTTGCAGTGTATCCATCGTTTTGTGCTTTGATATTATCCTTGAATGTAGGAAAGTATATGCTCTCAACTTGATTGAACCGACTGCCTATGAATGGAGAAATGTAATTGTAATTTCCAGATCTAATGTCTTCGGTTATCTCAGCTGTTTGACTTTGTTGAACATTGTACTCATCATAAACAACCCGAGCCTCTTTTTGTTTCTTCACGAGGTGTTCAGGTGATGTAAAATGAAACCCACCAACTGTTTCATAAAACTTAAAATTTGATTTGGAAGATTCTGCACCAACAGTTTTAGACGCCAAGTGATTCAGACACTTAAAAGGAGACCAGAAGTTTGCGATAAACTCATAGTTTTGTGATGTGTGTGGTCTATCCTGAATAGTAATCTTGGTTTTACCAACTGGTGTTTCTGCTGCAACCTGCTCAAAAATCTTTTCTGCTATATCGTCAGTAGATCCAACAAACTTTGAGGTCAATCTAACAAATGTGTCCGTGTATGCCTCAGCAGACATACATTTAAGGGTGTAGATCTGCTCTCGGTCATTATTTAATACTCTATTTTTTATACCATAAACAACGAATGCCATCTGTATAGACGTATCAAATGTAGGCGTTCTGAATTTTAGTTTCACAGTTTCTTGACCGAGCAATGGAGCACCTGTAATCATTCCATTGGCATCAACGATGGTAACATCTGCAACCATTCCATTGAGATCCATGTTCTCATAGATAATTGCTTCAACCATGAAGTTTTTAATACTGAATGCCTGACCATCAGAAGTGACAAGGTCTGCCTCTTCAATCAGAACGGATCCAGGTTGCTTTAAAATCTCACTCATTTACTAACCGCTTGAATTCTGAAATGAAGTCTTGAATAAATCTGGGATCTATCACTTTGATGTTTTGTCTCAAGTCGTTTTCAAATTCTTCGTGTTGGAGGTGACTGACCTCGGAGATTTCCCCGCTTGCCAACTTTGCTGCATCATATTCTACACATACAAGGTTGTTGTCTTTAGTGATGAAATGGTGTACATTACCGCTATTGTTTGCTCCATACTTATCATCGACAAGTTTAGCTAATTGATCTGGGCTGTAATACCAATCATTGTATGGATCGATTATATCATTCACCAACAAGACAGTCCAATATAGTTTTGGGTCATCATATAATATGTCAGCAACATCTTCTGGTCTTTGTCCCGCTTCTATTGTGAATGCTGTCAAAAGCAATTCGTTTTTAGCGATCTCTTGTATTTTAATTTTTCTGAAAATGTCAGTTGCAACAACAATCTTATCATCGATGACATATCCAATTTTTGGGAAATGTTTAAACATTAATAACCTTCCTCAATTCTTGATCTCGTCAAGAGTTCAGTCTCTCTGAACGCCATACTCATAGTTATCTCCGACGGTGCGCCACGCGCATCTTTGAATGTAGTAAATGTTCCACCGCTTCCGTAGTCGATGGAAAGATCTGTCAAGAAGCAAGGGGCGATCTTATTCAAGTATGAGTTTTCTCTGTTTTTGTAAACATACTCGATCTTAAACTCAGAGGGGAACGTGAAGAACAAACCGCCTAAATCTTTTTCGGGATGCATGTGTGCTTTGAATAGGTTGATGATATTCATAACATCAGAAAGTTCTTTCTCATTTCTCGGAGCGAACTTATACTGAAATGCAAAACTTCTGAATCCCATCGTTTGGAAGATTTGCTCTTTATATGGGTTTGTTATAGTTCTGGTAGAAGCCCGTATAGCACCACCAACATTCAATTCTCCAAGACCAATTGCCTTTGGAATGTCAGAGGTGTTTGCCATCTTCCTTGCGATCACACTACCTGCACCAGACTCAGCAGCTGCAGCTGCAGCACCAGCGAAATCACCCGCTGAGAGTTTTGACATCATACTGCCCCCAGTTTTGCCTATTCCAAGTTCATCAGCCATGCCGCCACCCATAATAGTGCCAAGATCTTCTACGTTAAACTCGGCTCCATATTTCGCTTGGGGGGAGTTGGGAATATAAAGAGAAATGGCAGAATCAATTTTCTGGGTGGTTCTTGTTTGCATCGCACCTGCCTTGGAAAACAACGCAGAAGCTGCAAGAGCACCACCACCAGCACCTGCTGCAACAGCCGCTGCCCCGCCTTTAGCTGCAGCCACAGCAGTACCAACAGCAGTACCGAATCCAACAGCAGCGACCTTACCCAAGAAAGACTGTCTGTCATTCTCTAATTTTACCTTCTCGCCTGCAGACTTATCACCTTCGTTGTCAAGTTTCTCGGTCGCCTCTTGCCTAGATTTTACTTCTGCCGCGCTTTCTGTCTTAAAAATGAAGAAGTTAATCGCATGAGGTTGTTCATCCGAACCAATGTTGGATGGATAGCGATACAATTTGGTGCGTTGCTTTTTCTTCTTTTTCTCGGTAGCAGCATCAGTTGATTTAGGAGTTTCGCTTGTGTCGCCTTCTTTCATGAAAGGAGTCCTTTTGCCATTCTGCTTCTCTATAAATAGTGTTATTATTTTTCTTATTTATAATGCCATATTCAAAGAACTTACATCAGGGTCGCTTTAAACCCACTAATCCTAAAAAATATTGCGGAGATGTGTCCAATATTATTTATAGGTCTTCATATGAGCTAAAATTTATGAAGTGGTGTGATATAAACTCCAATATTGTTGAGTGGGGTTCAGAAGAGATCGTCATACCATACAAGTCCCCCATTGATAACAGAGTGCATAGATATTACCCAGATTTCTATATGAAACTCAACAACAAGAAATACCTCATAGAAATAAAGCCATCGCGGTATACCCAAGAGCCAAAAATTCCCAAGAGAAAAACAAAAAGGTTCATTGAGGAAGTCAAACAATACGGAACAAACCTCGCTAAGTGGCAAAGTGCTACTGAGTTCTGTATTGACAATGGATGGGAATTCAAGATTATTACAGAAAAGGAATTGGGCATTTCGTATAAATAAGGGTATGGCTAATCCTTTTGAACAAATCAGAGCAAACTCGAACGACCAGCGTAAATCTATGGACTGGTATCAGAGGCAAGTACGGCAGTTGGCATCAAATGTTAACTCACCTGCAGCAGCCATGCGCTCAAAAATGTTTGAAGTATCTGGCGATATAGAAATAGGGAGCATGTATCTCTATAGGTACGACCCAAAACACAAAAAGACACTTCCATATTATGACACCTTCCCATTGGTTCTTCCATTCGAACCTACAAAGGGAGGATTCTACGGTTTAAATCTCCACTACCTGCCATTTATGCTGAGAGCAAAACTTCTTGGAGAATTGATTCAAACATCAAACGACAAGACAATTGGTCCAGATACAAAAATGAGATACAATTGGCAGTTGCTCAAGAGTATTGGCAACGAGGTTAAACCTTGTGTGAAACGATATTTGTCAAATCACGTTGTAACCCAATATTATAAAGTAAACCCACAAGATTGGCAGTCAACTATATTTCTTCCGATCGACAATTTTGTTGGTGCAACAAAGAATAAAGTATTCACAGATTCAAGGGCAATGCTATAATGGCTAATTTCAGTTTAAATGATTTTCTAGGAAAAATACGGCAGGATGACCTTGCTCGTGCCGCCAGATTTGAAGTTGTGATCACAACTCCTGGAAAGTCAAAAAATGCAAGAAGCGTATCACTGCTTTGTGAAGAAGCAGCGATCCCTGGATTAATTTCTACATTCACGCCCACCAAGATCGGTAACTGGACTGAGTATCGCGTACATGGTGTTGAGTTCTTTGGTGACAACGCGACATTTGGTTTTTACGTTGACACTCAATGGGGTGTGAGGGAGTTTTTTGAAGACTGGATCGCAACTGCCCAAGTAGACCCTATATCAAAAGAGGTTGGGTTCTATGAAGATTACACTGCTGATGTCGAGATATATACGTTGGATCGTGGAGACAACAGGACAGGAAAGTGGTGTCTCAAAGACGCATTCCCGAGACTGATAAACTTAACACCGTTGGGGCAAGCAACTGATTCTCCTGCAAGAGTCTCGGTGACATTTGCGTATAAGTACTGGACTTCAGATACGATTGAAGAAGGATTCCGTGATGGCGGTGGTCGTCTCGGCAATGTTAAAAGATTTGTTAATATGTTTAAAAATGGCGGTAAAGGGTTTAAAGACCTGTTTGACTTTTAAGGAGTAATTAGTAATGGCACTACCACAAATTGATGTGCAAACATTTGATGTGAATATATCATCGATGGGAAAGAAAGTAAAATTTAGACCTTTCCTTGTTAAAGAAGAAAAACTATTGGTTATGGCAGGAGAGTCTACGGACAGTTCTGATATGATCCACACAGTACAACAGATCATCACGAACTGTTCGCTGGGTAAAGTTGATGGATCTAAATTACCAATCTTTGATTTACAGAAAGTATTTTTGGAAATCAGAGGCATGTCTGTCTCCAATATCATCAACTTGATTGCAAAGTGTGGTGAATGTGGGATTGATAACGATGTTGAATTTGACCTTGAAAAAGTAAAGATTACAAAGAACAAAGGTCATAAGAAACAGATCAAGCTGACAGACTCAATGATAATTGAGATGGATTACCCAAAGGTTACAGATATTGAAAAACTGATGGGTGAGTCGATAGAAGAAATATATAAAGTCACGGCAAATTGTATCAAGACAATATATAATGATGAAGAAGTGATTGAGTTCCAAGAAAGTCCTCTCGAGGAAAGAATGGATTTCATCGAACAGTTCTCAGTGAAACAATTTGCACTGATCAGAGAATTTTACGAAAGTATGCCACAATTATTACATGCAATTGATTTTACTTGTAAGGCATGCAAAAAGGACAATACACTTGTTATTGACGGCTACGAAAATTTTTTCGTCTAAGCCTCTCTCATGAGACCTTGCAGAATTTGTTCAAGACGAACTTTTTATTAATGCAAGAACACCATTACTCTCTCACGGAAATAGAGGCAATGGTTCCTTGGGAGAGGGAAGTCTACGTTGCTATGCTTGTTGAACATCTAAAGAAGAAGGCTGAAGCCTCAAAGAGATAAAAAAATGGCAGAAGAAATTAGACCTAATCTAAAACAATCTACTGGGGACAATGTGATTGGATTCCCAGATCTGTTCAAAGGCAGTTCTGGGACACCTCTAGAACAGACGCCTCTACAACTGTCAGCAAAAGGTTCTTCTGGTGGAGAGGGTGGTGGTTCTTCTCCAACAGATTCTAAAGTAGTTTCGATGTTTGGAGAATTACAAGCAGCATCAGAACTTTCTGTGGAGGAATTAGCCAAACAAACAGAACTTCTAGACCAGATTGAACAAAATACTAAATCAATGCCAACAGCTGGTGGTCAACAAGCACCAAGCGAAGCTGATATCAAGAATCAATTAGATCCAGAAGAAGGCATCAGTGAAGAACAAGGCGAGAAGATTGTCGAAAAATTAGACGAACTCTCTAATCCAAAAAGCAGCTTGATAGCATTCGCTGCAGCTGCAGCAGCAGCAAACTTACCAGACCTAATAGATAAAATTAAAGAAGGGTTTAACAGTCTTTCTACTGCACAACAGGTTGGGCTCGCTGCAGTAGGAACTACATTAGCAGTAGGAACTGCAGCTATTGCCAAAAGTGTTTTAGGTGCTCCTAAAAAGTTACTTGGTGGCAAAGACCCCAAGCCAACACCAAAAACAAAAGCAACTAAGACGACCGCATCAGCAAAGGCTGAACCAAAACCAAAGAAAACAACACCAAAAGCAAAAGCAAACCCGAAGAAATCTGTTGCAAAAACAGTAGCAAAGGGTGCTGCTAAACAACTTGGAAAAGGAGCTGCAAAGGTAGCAGCGGTCGCGGCTTCTGGTCCAGCAGCACCTATCGTCGCTGGTGTCTTAGCAGCTGCAACAGTATACGAATTGGGAACAGCAGCACTCAGTGCAGCAGGGTATGACGAAGAAGTTGAAGCATTTGAAACTGGCGCAATGAATATGGTCGGTATCGAAACTGATGAACAAGAACTCGAAAAAGATAATGCAAAGATGGCATTGAACAAAAAGAAGATGGACGCTCTGGTTCAGAAGATTGATGCTTCCGACTTATCAGAAGAAGAAAAAACCTCGCAAAAGGCACAGCTGTCTACAGCATTGGAAAATAGCGGTGACGTAGATACGTTTGGTGACCGAGAAGCGAGAATGGCTGATAGAACATTTGCTAAATTCGAGAAGAAATATGGCGCGACAGATCTGGAAGCACCAACGGCTTCTGCTCCAGAAAGTGCTGCAGCAATCGAAGCACAAACAACAGAAGCAAAAGCAGCAGAAGCAGCAGCAATGGCTCCACAAGTCAACGTAGCACCTGCCGCTGCTCCGAATGTGAATGTCCCACCATCACCAGCACCAAATGTAAGTGTCACTGCAGTCATGCCAAGAACAGCTATGCCGTCAGATCCATCGGCGATTGGTATTCAGGCAAGGTCTCCCAAACTTATTGTGACATAAAAAAAGGGACTCCGAAGAGTCCCTTATAACCGCATTGCATTTAGGCACGAGCGGTTTGTCCCAAGGTAGTGGGATTCTTTAGTCGTCTTCAGCCAACTTAGCAAAGTAAGACAAAGTGTCATCCTCGCTTTCATCAACATTAGACGCTACCGATACTGATGGTTTTGATTCCATGTAAAGTTGGTCTTCAACATCACCAGTTTGTTCAGCGACTTTCTCAGCAGTGGTAACTTTCGCTCCACCAGTAAGAACCATGTTCAGCTTCTGCTTCAACTCATCATAAGTCTTGAAGTTTTTAGGGTCAACAATCTCAGCTAGTGATTCTTGTTTCGCCCAGATACCTTCAATGTCTGCATCTTCAGGTGCGATAGGAGTTGGAGTAGATTCAAACTCAGACTTATCATAGTTACGATAGCCATCAACCTGTCGCGCCTTCAATTTAAAGTTTACACCTTCCCAGAAATCAAAAGGATTTACTGGAGTCTCATCTTCAAACTGAGGTTGCATAACGTCTTTGATTTTGTCAAAGATTTTCTTACCGAACTTGTAAAGCATAACCTGTCCCTCGTTTTGAGGATTAGCAGGATCCTTTACAACAAGAACATTAGCATAGTAAGAGAGGCGACGCTTCTGCTTACGAGCCAGATCTTTGTTGGCATCCGTGCCGCTGTTCCACAACTCGCTGTTGAGTTCTGATACAGGGTCTTGTTGGTTCAGAGTAGTGAGTGAATTTTCGATGTACCACTTACCAGTTGGACCTTGGAAGCCATGGTTGAACATACGAACCCATGGTAATTCCTCGCCCTGTGGCGCAGGCAAAAAACGAAGAACGGCATAACCATTACCAGCGGAATCTACTTTCAGCTTCCACTCGTTTCCGTCATCTTTTTTGTAGTTGTTTTGGGGGGCATCAATTTTTTCGACTTCTTTCATTAGGTTATCGAAAGAGCCTCTTGCTTTACGCAAGTCAGATAGTGAATTAAACGACATATGTATCTCCTGTGTATACGTTGTATTTGCGTTGTATGATTTGTCCTATATCAGCGGACGAGTTATTTATAAAGATTCTCACCTACATTCCTCATCTTGTCTGTTAATTTGACAAACGGTCGATATTTCTTAACGAGTAAATTGATACTCTCTAAGAAGATATCATCACTATTATCGCTCATTTTAAACAATTTGTCAAGCAAAACTAGCGTCTCAATTGATATTTTTTTACCAAGATATAGACGATAGACCAATGCGTGATGACCTTGATCAGCGATAAATGGATCGGGGATGGATTCTTTTTCCATCTCCAGTTTTATCAATTCGATGTCTTGTTCGAACTGATAATCTCTTCTTGCCTTGCGTGTCTTCCATTCTTTATATACTTCGGAAGCGTGTGAGTCAAACATCCCGCCCCACTTATCTCCAGAAACAAAGTTGGCGACCAACAAGTCAATGATTTCTTTTTTCTTATAGTCCCTTGCAAGTTTACGCATTGCAATAATATCTTTCCTTTTCAGGAATGCTTTCTGACTCGCCTTCACAGCACCACGTGTTTTTGTGATGTCATACTTCTCAGTCGTGAAGTGGAGTTTGAGAGCAAGATACAACTTGTAAACCTCAAATGGATCCATTACAGAGGCAACTTCCCAGACTTCTCAAACTTCAGAAGGTTGAGTTCTGATGCCTCCACTTTAATCTTATCTTTCAAAGATGTTGTAAGCAGTTTCTTTACGGATTCAATCTCCATCGTATTCTTCTCACAGAAGGCAACAATAGTATCAATGTATCCAGAACCAGTCCGCACTGCTTCTTTCTCGATGTGTTGAGAGAAGTCCGAGGAACTTTTAAACTGCTTGGTGATTAAGTATTGATCTGTGACTTGGGATGCATCCGTCGTCATATCATTATCAACTACTACTTTCGGCATTGTGTAGTCTCCCTTTCCAATCTCTAATATATTCAATGACATCATGGCTCCGTTTAATATAGGGTTCATTACAAATAGTATGTTCAGCTTCACCTTTACGGTCAAACTCATAGACAACAGGGTGATTAAATGCCTCTGCTATCTGATTAATTGTGTATGGATGGTTAGATCCGAAATGTGCTTCTCTCATTTTCTTTCCAGCAACAACAAGATTACACACTCCCATCGCGACATCCTCTACATGAGTAAAATCTCTCGACTTCTTTCCTGTTCCAAAGACTCGCAGACTATCGCCTTTAAGGATTTGATTCTTAAATGCTCTGATCACAGTACTGTGTTCTCCATAGTCTGCTTCCCTTGGACCATATACATTATAAAAGAACATGAGGTGAAAGTCAAGGGAATAATGCAAATTATAAAAATGTAATACTTCTTCGCACATCGCCTTACCAAACGTATAAGCATTTGCATATGCGTCGCTAAAATTGACGCTTGAAGACTGAGCAAAGTATAGAGGACATTGGAATCTGGTTGCCCATTCACACACAGCAACTGTCGGACTCACATTGTTCAGAATAGATTCTGCTGGGTGATCAAATGATGCTCTGACACGTGGCGTATTCGCAAGATGAATTATTGCATCACAGGGTGGTGGTGTCACGTCACACACGTTCTCGAAAATATAGCTGACATTAGAATGGTGAGATACATACCTACCATTTCTTCTATCATCGATTACTGTTATTCTGTAATCTCCTTCTGCCAGTAGATCGACTACATGACTTCCAATGAATCCACATCCACCTGTAACTACAATATGCATCATTAGTTCCTCGGCTTATAAAATATATGTGCGTCAATCTTGGCTGTAATTGTCATGCTCTTATTCCAGTCAGGATCGACATAATCAGCGTGATAAAATAATGCACCGTCAGTCACATCAAACTTAGACTGCATTGCTTGCTCGGCTAGGATATAGATTTGAATATATCTACTCATATTCTTGATATCATCGCTCTTGCCGTCACAATACCAAGAGAATTGACAACGATGTCGATATGGGATATATCTACCAGTCGACTCAACATAATAGTGTGGTGATTCATACACAACCTCACATATAGTGCTCGGAAATGCGTTAGACCTTTCGCGATTAATTGTAACATTAGCGACCGCCAGCATACCAGCAGTTGATTCGTTTCTTGCTTCGTGGTAGATATTCTGTGCCAAACAGGTAGTTTGTATATCCATCTTTGATCCAAGAAGTTTTGTCGTTTCTTCCATTGGATTGGAAGAAATTGCTATCAGGATCGCAAGTAATGGGTCAAGAAATTTCATAATATAACCTAAAAATTAGAACTTAACGACTACGCTTGTTCCCAAGAAATCGTCAGTCTTGTTGCCATCGCCATCTGTGTTGTATTCGTAAAATACACCAACACTCAAAGCATCAGACAATGCATAATCTATTCCAAAATCATTTTGTGATTCATAGAACTCACCATCACTATACACGTCACTATCAATAGCAAACTTTGGTTTCAAGTCAATGTAAGCACTTAATTTGTCTGTGAGTTGATAATCTGCTGCAATAATTGGTTGCAGGTTTACAAAGTCATCCTTTGCATTTGACTCGTATGTTTTAATTTCAGTTCGAGGTTTCAGATAGAAATTACCAACTAGATCAATTTTCGGTGCAGTCAATCTATAACGATTCTCTACAGTTCCACCACTATCTGTCCAACGATACGTGTAACCCCAACCTGCAAGTTTAGTGTCAAGTTGAACCATGTTATAATCAACGCCAGCAGTATATTTACGGAAAGTGATAGATGAGTTTCCTGTTGTAAACTGAATATTGTTTTCGATGTAATCTTCAACGGCATGAGCAGGGGAAATAGAAAATGCGACTGCTGCAGCACCAAGAATCAATTTGTTCATATGGATTAGTTTCCTAAAAGAGATATATTAAAATAATGGGGACTTCTGTTGCTAGGCGTCCCCTGACCCCGAGAAATTATGCTGCTAGAGCAAAACCCTCATACGCGAAATTATCGTTTGCGTTTACTTTAGTTTCTTACGATTAAGGTTGCTTGCACACCTGTTCTCCACTTACCGAATCATCCCCTGTCGAACCTATTCACCCCCATCAAAAACACACTCTTCAACTTGTAACCAACCTGATCTTCCAGAATGTGTTTTTGGTGGAGGTGGCGGGAATCGCACCCGCGTCCAGAGCAACTTTAAGTTTGCTTCATCGAACCAGTTATTTATAATACATCAAATGAGGTAAAATGTCAAGCACATTTACCACAAGTTAGTTTACAAATATCAAACTGCCAATCTTTTGAAATAGTATCTAACATACCAGTTTCATATATTTCTTTCGGGGTGTATTTTTCGAGACTATTGAAGTCTTCCGAATAACCCTTATCCAAATAGAAAGTTTTCGTGAAGCTGTCGTGTTTGTTGAAACGCCTCGACAGTTCGACAGAATGTGACATATGACAGCACGACCATAGTCTTTTATCAGCCGATATGTAAATCTGATGAAAAAAATTAGAGTTACCAATAGAAGCATAGCAATATACTCCTCGATCCGAAGTGATTATATTAGGGGATTCCCAAAACGACATTTCTTTAGGATTGCGTTCTAGATTATGGTATTCAAGTTTATCGGTAGTTGTAAGACCACTTGTTGTAGAAGCTGATGCTGGTTCTAATTCGTAATCACCGTCCAAAATAAGCAGGTTTTTGTTACCAAACCTATCCGAAAATCTTGGTAAAAACCTCTTAAATCCATAATCTTTGGCAAGTTTAGATGCCTGTTCCTCTTCGTTCTCATTATGCTTGAACAGCGTCATAACCCAGTTAGCTGAACCGCCTGCATCTATATATGCTCTTGCGTTCCTTATCACAGTTTCGTATCTCGTGTTTCTTCGGTATTTACTGTGTGAATCATTATTTACGCCATCTATAGCAAAATCCACACGTACATTAGGACGAGTCCCCAACCATTTCCAGAAATCAACGCTGAGACCACCACCATTTGTATTAATGGTGATATGTCTTCCCCCCAAAGCAAATATAAACTCTTTTGGGTGTGTGTGCATTACAATATCACCAAAGTTTCCGTTTACAAGAATACTCACTACTCTTGACATCCATTCATCTTCTAGCAATTTTTTAATATCTTTGGCTGACCATTCTGTAATTTCTAGCGTGGGGTCTGTGTTCATCGTTGTGTCATGCGTCCTTGTGCATTGAGGACACCTTGCATTGCAAGCTGTGGTAGGCTCTAGATGAATCGACATTGGAAGATGTGAACTCATTTTTATTTACCGTAAATCAAAATCAGTTCCAAGCATATGATCTACCTTTGCATCTGGATCATTGCTCCAAACAAGAACTTCTGGATTATCGTATAAGAAGTCGCAAGACTTACAATAGTCTGGATAGTCTCCAGTTCTATGACCTTCGCGCAGTTTTTCATACTCCTCGCCAAACCAGATATCTTCTAGACTTAACTCGTCTGCATGCCCGAGAACAGACTTGGATTCATTGGGTTGCCCCATAGTCTGACAACAAGGTGTAACAGCACCACGATGACCATCATTACCACCAGACCGAATCGTAATCTCATTACTGAATGGTCGTCCACAGGTTCTAACATTCTCTGTTTCTCTACCATATTCAGGATCGTAATTGCCGCTCCAGTTGTGCATCTTCCAGATATAACCAGTGATTCCCATCTTGTTGATAACATTATCCTGATAGAGTTTCACCTCTTCCGCCATCTTATCGTTATCTAAAATTAGATGATATGTGGATAGTTCGCAGTCGCTTCCGACTTCTTCAATGTATTGTTTTGCCTCTTGAATACGACCCATCAGATCTTCAAATGTATGTCCTGATTTATTATACATCCACTTGTTGTATGTGTCGTGATTATAACCAATGCAGCTGAATCGGATAAACTTAATTCCTGCCATGACGCAGTTCTTTAACAGTTCTCCTGTAAGTTTACTACCATTGGTATAAATGAAGCTGTCAAACCCATAATCAGTACAAAGCTGAACATATTTGTATAGATCTTTTGCCATCGTTGGTTCGCCTGAACCCTCGAGGTTGATGATTGGTTTACCTTTGAGTTGCTTCAGGATATCTTCAAAAAGATCCAGAGACATCTTTCGAGTCCAGTCTTTGCCTCGACCAACGGTCTGGGGGCACATATCGCATTTGAAGTTACAGCCACCGAATACCTCGATGACTGCTCGACCCATCTCAGGTAATGAATTGGATTTGGTGTTTTGAAAGGATTGATTCATTATATAACTCAAAAAATGGCAGAAGCATATAGGCTCGAAGTTTAGATTCGTCACTTCCGTCCGTTGTAATATTCATCGGTGCGTTGCCGAGAGGAGATACTGTCTCGCCATTGACGCTTATGTGGTATTTATGTAGAATCTCGAGTAACCTTTCACAAGGTTCTTTACAATGCTCATTATTCTGACCAGATTCGAACAAACAATGGGGTATCACTGTTCCTTTCTCAGCGACCCAGTTGATCATATAATCCGCTTGTAAGATATCCTTCGTCCATTTATCGAACTTATCTTTCTTCACGAATAGTTCTTTAAATGAAATTCGTTTACCGCCAGTGTTGAATGTGAGAAACTCGACTCTATCGTCTTCAGAACAAAACATCTTCAAGACTTTTTGGCGACCGCCTCCTGGATGGATGACCCATCTGTCATTTTCTTCTAATGGAAACCAAAAAAGACCCATTGGGTATTTGTAACCCACAGTGAAATAAACTCGCGTCAACCAAGCAAGTTTTAATGGAATTTCAAAATGTTCTGGAAAGTTATGTGTATCACACCCAATAAGTTTATTAGAATAAAATGAGTTTGATTTACAGGCATAATTAATAAACCAATGCTCAAATGAGGTGATTAATTCTGCAACATTGCAATCGAAAGAAACGTCTTTAACTGCAAAGTTTGAAAGACCCCATTTCTCAGATGGATCTTTAAACTTTAGCCAGTCTTCCCATGTAAAATTTGGGAGTGTTCGTAAACTATTCTGAGACATTCTCACCCTCCCAAGTATCTCTTGCAGACAATAACAACTCTACATAGTTGTCTCGTTTCTCAATGAATACTTGGGGATCGTCGCCCTCAACAGCAACCATAATTACACTCTGATCAATAGGGATACCAGTTCTTTCTTCATACATAACTGCATATGCTGCAGCCTGTGCAAAGTAACTGCCAATCCAGTCTTTTCGTTTTGGTTTAGCGGAGGTCTTGAAATCAATGATAGACAGCTTACCTTCATACTCAGCAATGCAATCAACTCGCCCTGCTAGTCGTAAATGGTCGCTGTATAGCGCGATCTCTTGACCGTGGATATTATCTATACGGTCTAACAGAGGTCTGAAATTCATGAACATCTCCTTATCGAGTAAGGACATATTCGCCATATCAATGTCTTTGTTGTTCAGTATATCCTCGCACAATAAGTGTATCTTTGTGCCTCGAGTAGACGCTTGACGACTTACACGGTTGGCGACTTCTTCACCAACGCGATCCTTCCATTTCTGGATAGAATCTCGGGATAGAACATTAAGGACAGTTGTAACGGAAGGGTATGCCGCACCAGAGTCAGTGAAATAACGTCTACTGCCATCTGGCGCGGTCTTGTCTTGAGCGAAATCAGCGATTTCTTTTACATGATTAAACATTACGTTTCTTTCTTGGTTTGAAACCAAGGGTTTCCATTGCTTCTAGTGGGCTAGTGTTATTGACCAACTCAACGTACTGTTCAACTGTACAGTTCTTAACTAGGTAATTCATCCACGACTTCCATGGCTTAGAACCATACTTGAAACGAGCGATGAAAGTGCGTTCTGGCATACCGTACCAGCTTGGGTGACAGTTAGGAGATACTTGCTCCATAGTGCGTGAACCTTCAAACGCACCCTGATACATCAAGTACATACCGTCCCAGCTAAAAAGGTCTTTATCAAATCTAGTCATAATCACTCTCTCTTCTCTATTTTGTACACCTATTATACATCATCAGAGATAAAAGTCAACAACTATTTTTGTCTAAGAGAGAGTTTTTTATAACCTTTTTGACTAAGCGGAATACTGCTCCTCGTACTTCTCCCGAGCAATGATATACTCTTTGACGATCTCGCTTCTGACGATGTCGTCTGGTGTGAATTCAAAGGTCTTGAAGGAGGGCATAAGGTCGGCAATCACCATAAACTTCTTCAGTCCAGAGAGGTCTGACCTCTTTGCATAAAGGTCGGACTGCTTGAAGTCCCCTGCAAAGACTACTTTACTCCGCTGACCGATACGAGTCATGATTGAGTTGAGTTCCATATCGTTCATATTTTGGCACTCATCGACAATAATAATAGCATCATCGAGTGTAATACCGCGAACAAATGACGTGATCATCCAGTCAATCTTACTTGATTCCTGTAGACGCTCAAATGCCTGTTGCTTGTCTGGGAAGAACTCTTGACACATGTCAATATATGGACGCATGTATACTTCTGTCTTCTCCATCTCATTTCCTGGAAGGTGACCGATATCTCGAGATGCAACTGCTGAACGACAAATGACAACCTTATTGAATGGGTTGCCTTTATCTAGAACTTCTTCTAGTGCTTTATATAATGCTATGAAGGTTTTACCTGTTCCAGCGGATCCGTGAAGGAGCATACAGGTGGAGGAGGAATATGCCTCGAAGAAAGATTTTTGTGTCGGTGTTAGTGGGTCGAATACATCTAAATCGCTTATTCTTGGTTGGAGTCTATTATTTCCTTTTTTGAAAGATTGCTTGTCATCCTGAATCAATTGTAGACTTGGTTGTTTTTTCGACATTTATAGACCTTGTGGTTAGAGTTGAAGTTTTATTATGATGATGCTCCCTTAATCGAGGGAGTCACGTCTGTCACATTCCTCATTATATAGTTGATGATAGTCTTTGCATCGTTAGATAACAAAAAGCTGTTGTTTGCCGCCTTCATACAGTCTAATGTATAATGGGGATCAGCAGATCTTAATTCTTTTTGGGTAAAAGGTTTTTCGCGGTTTCCAAAGATATTGAGGCAGAACAGAACCATTTCTACTTCTTCTTCGGTGTACAGTTTGATGGCGACCCCCAGAGGTGTCGACCTCCGATACTGTTTAGGAAAGTTTATTATCTTAGCACTCATCGTTTTTATTTATTTAAGATACGACCTTCACACCGTATCTTTTTTGAAATAAATCAGCATCTTTTCGACTATTTACCATCGGCTCGCCCTTAATATTCAATGACGTATTCATCAACATAGGTGTTCCAGTATGTTTTTTGTATTGTGTAAGTAACCTATAAAGACCAGCATGCTGTTCTCTTGTGACAGTTTGTACGCGACTGGTTCCATCTTTATGGACGATGGCAGGATATTTCTCGGGATCCTTCGCCTTTACGATAAATTGCATGTAAGGACTTTCAAAGTCCTTTTCAACACAAAAATATTTATGAACATCCTCTTGACGAATGACTGGAGCGAATGGTCTGAACTCTTGGCGTTGTTTTATTTTATTGACAAGGTCTTGCATTTCCTTACCTGTTGGGTTAGCAAGAAGACTTCTATTACCAAGTGCCCTTGGACCAAACTCAGCGCGACCGTTTGCAACACCAACAATATTGTTCTCCAATAATTCAGAGAGTGCTTCCTTGACTGGATATCTACCCTTTATTTCTTCCCCGAGGTATGGCGTTTTCCAATTCAACATCTGCCTCTCACCTGCAGCGATTGCTCCAATAGAACTTCCAGCATCTCCTGGATTTGGCATCACCCAAATATTCTTGAAGAACTTACTAATGTGTCTATTCGCAAGACAATTTAAAGCACAACCGCCCATAAGAACTAGATTATCTGATTTGGCGAGAGTTTCAGTGAGGCTTAGAAGTTTGATGAATTCTTGTTCGTAAACTCTTTGTGCAGATGCAGCTAAATCAAAATGATCAGCTTGGGGGAAAGAGTTTCTACATCCACGATGAAAGTTAAACCCCGAACTGAGCATTGCGCTCATCTCTTCAACATGCCTTGGCTCTCCATACGCTGACATACCCATGAGGATATACTCGTCCTCGTTTGCTTTGAGTTGAACGCGATCCGTTATTGCTGAGTAGAAGAGTCCGAGGGATTGTGGGTAAACCCGTTTGCAAAGTTTTTTCCTGCTAATCTTACCGCTTTCATCAGTTGAATATAATGATATAGAAGTAGTGGTGAACTCACCAATAGCATCAATAACAAGAACGGCAGCTGAATCGAATTTAGAAGTAGCGAACCCAGCCGCTGCATGACTTTCGTGATGGTTTCCATACTTAATTTCTCCTTGTATACCATACTCACTCAGATATTTACGAGGATTCATCCATTTGTTTGGTTGTCCTGCTTTATATTTTCTGAGTGCTTTTTTATATGGGTCTTCATACCAATGAATGATATCAGGTTTCCCATATGATAATGCTTGCTCTATCATTTCTTGATTGAGGTGTGCATCATTCTTCTTCCTGCTATATCTCTCGGTGTGACTAGCAAAAAGAATTTCATTATCTTTAACTACAGCAAGAGACCCATCATGAGTCCCTGCTGCAACGCCCCACTTAATCATAGATGAATGGATCCTTCTCCCGAAGTTCCTTCAAGCGTTTTTTAAATGCGCGTTTTGCTCTCCATTCAGCATATTTTGTTTTAATCCATCCAACCATTTTTCTCAAAATCCTCCTTTATTGTGTTCGACCACAGTTTAAAAACATCCCCATTGGGATGCAATCTATCCCTCGCCCTGTCTTCGTCGTTGTTTATCCACGCAAGAGTTTTACCCGAATCATCTATTTGTCTGGGAACATAATCCAGATATCTCTTTATATTTAGCTGACGCATGGTGTTCATAATCTGTTTGTTTTGAAACAAATAATTATCATCTTTGATCCAGAATCTAGTATATGCCTGATTCTGTGCCCATGCACCCTCGTGCTGCACCCCCGTGTTTCCAATTTCAGGGTTAGAAAATTTCACATATCTATCTGGAGTGCTCCATTGAACCACAACCGCATACGGGGTTACATTTTTTATGAGGTTTGCTGCGTTATATAACATAAACATATTTGATGACCCAGCAACACCAAGATTAATTACTGGTCTGCCGAGTTGCTTCTGAAGATGAGAAGATACTGTCATTTCTTGAGTCACACCAACACCCATCGTGCAAGAATCTCCAATAATTACAACAGAGTTTTTCCAGTCTATTGTATCCCACTCATTTGTTCTGTAACCATCAGAATTAAGGTCATATGTTATTCTGACATCATGCCATTTCTCTCTCCAAGCACTGCATAATTTAGCATCTTCCCAATTCTCTGGGTTATCGGTCGCCATCCATTCAGGACTATTAAAATATGTTAAATTATTCCCCCTGATTAACATAACCCCTCCCACGTATTTCATCTGCCAACACATCAGAAAGAAACATGTGTCCTGTATTAGAAGGATGACCGCACGGTGTGATCAGACCTTCTGCAAAACCTTCTTTTTTATATCTATTGAAATATTCAAACCCATAGATGGGTTGCAACTGATCTTCTTCTAAACCTGACTCTTGTTCTCTAACAAGAAGTTCCATTATTGTTCTGTTACCTCTAGGTCGGCAAAACAGATCCCAATCGACAATATCTTTTAGATATTTTTTACTTTCTACAAAAATCCTGTCAGAAATAGACTGTTCATCGATCGCCAGATCAAATGCAGAGACAAGCAAAAGTTTTGCATTATTCACTTTACACCAGTTCTGAACTTCAGCAATATTTAATAAGCAATCAATTGCCTCCTGTTGAACACTGTTTCCAAACTCAGCATATCCTTGCCAAAGTTTATTACCACTCATTTCTGGGAATATTGGTGTAAAATGATCTCGACTAATACCCGCATCTTTTACGACAAAATCAAATCTAGACATGCCACTCAAACAAAACACAACAATCTTATCAGAATCTGCATCTATCTTATTCATATACAGTTCTTTTGCAGCAGACCTGTTTCCCTTGCCAGACGAACCAAGGTTTATGGGAGTATACCCTATCTTTGTGGCAACGTGTGTGACCCAACTGTTAAGATTCTCTTCATCAATAATCCCAGGAATCTTGGTATCATGGTGATAAACTCTGTCTCCATATTTTGCATAGAACTTTCGAGAAACCGAACCCTGTCCCTGCGTGAAACTATCACCAATTCCAATTAAATATTTACTCACCGAAATACTCCTTATAATATTTCTCAAGTTCTACGTGTGCAACGTCAGGTTTTGATGAATTCTCTACGAGCGTATTGAAGTTGTGTTCTAGTACAGGGCGCATAGATTCATACCAAGATACCTTATCCTCAATAGAATGAATATATTTTAGAGTTTCAATGATTGCATCCATCCGCTCTGTATCGTCAAGAGTATCATACGATTCATCAAAGTAATCCGAGAATGTTTTATACCCTCGCCCCCTTAGTATTTCTAACTCACCCCTTCCTCCGAGAACAATGAATGGGTGATAACAAGCGATTGGTTTGAATACCTTTTCGCTCGTGAACGTAGATAATTCTCTTTCATAATACTGAGGTTCACTCACGACAGTAACAAATGATTTGAGAGCATAGTCATTGTGAATTCTACCCATGTAGAATTGCCAGTCTTTATCATGCTTTTCTCCAAGAATATAATGATCCCTCGAAGGGAAGCTGCACAAACCCTTGTCTAGAATATCAGCTTCTATCATCTTATCGAAAAACTTTTCGCGATGCAATCTTGGTCTTTTTTGTGGACAATTAAACGTCCAAACTTGATGCATATTCTTGACGCCAGTTCTTTTCTTGAGTGTCTTATATTCTATATTCTCATCTACTGTCGAAACTTGACTGTGTTGACGAATGGTGTTGACATATTCCTCAAACAAAGCATATGGCAAGCACTTAATTCTAGCAAAAACAGATCTATTGTTCGCCCATTCTTCGTATTGAGAATCTACCAACATATTACCCGTAATATAAACAATTGCTTGAGGAGGAATACTCAATCTACGACATTCATCGTGAAAAAACGAAAATAGCCATTCTTCATGATACCCCTCCAAAGAAAAGTCAATAAGAAACATGGCAGTTCCATCTCTGAGTTTTGCTAGATAATTTTCAGAAAGATAATCAAAGATAGATTTACCAGAAAGACCGAATCCTTTCGCCCAGTTATCAATCGCCCCATTAACACCAACAGAAATCAAATAATTATAGTTGTCGTGCGTAATCAAATCAGATGGAAGCATCATCCGACACATAGTGTTTATCATTGGGCTTACTTGAAATCTTCCGCGACCATCAAGAATGTCGTCACAATCTATGAAATTTTCTCGAGTGGAAAAATCTTCAAACATAAAATTCATACTACATCAACCTATCTTTCCACGTGGTGGGAGTCTTGTCGTTCACGATTTCTAATTTATAAGCATAATCAAATGCCTTTGGTCCAACCTCTACAATATAGTCGACAGTCTTCTTGACTGCTTCTGGTAACGAGGTTGATGTTTTATAATCTAACAGCCTTCTTGCCTTTGTACTACTACAGAGAGCAAACTTAACTTCTTGAGGTCTTTTATCTTTGTATATGTATTCGCCTTCAAACTTGCATTTTTCAGCAACGAGATCTGCCAACTCATTAATGGTAACAGCCCCTTCATCTGGTCCAATATTTATTACTTCATTCACAACATCATCATCGAGTGCCATCTTTGTCAGGCAAGAGACGCAATCAGCAACGTATGAGAAACATCGTTTCTGCTCACCGTCTCCATAAATGATCGCAGGTTTACCCTGTAGATTTCTATTTGCCATAATACTCACAACATTGCGGTATGGGTCATCAAACCTCTGACGCTCACCGATAATGTTATGGGGGACTGCTATGTTATATTCCATTCCATGGACATCTGCAAGGCACTTCAACGTATCTTCTGCAGCAACCTTCGCGATACCATAAGGATCGACTGGCATCGGTTTCATATCTTCTTTAAACGGATTTAATGTCCCAGATTGTTTACCATACCGAGCCATACTACTACAGAACACAAACCGCTTCACGTTGTTTGCAATACTTGCGCTGATCACTGAAACACTTGCTTCATAGATGTTACGAGTAATAAACGATGGGCTGAACACAGAGAATCCCTCGTGCGCAGTTGCAGCACAATGAACAACAATATCAATATCTTCGTGTGACATCATGTCACTCATTAAGATCTGATCTCGGCAGTCAGCCTGATAAAATTTTACGTCGCGGTGTAGATTACAGCGGAATCCACCAATAAGATTATCCACCCCGACCACATCGTGACCAAGATGAATAAATTTATCAGCTAGATGACTCCCCAGAAATCCTGCTACACCTGTTATAAAAATCTTCATATTCGGGGAATGTCTCCAAGAAATTTGTTTTACGTCTTCGATCGTGCTCGTTAAACCAATTGTAGAAATCTTTTCGTCCTTCGTTCAATTTTTCTTCACCATAATCACTGGTAGCCATATAATCGTGGACTCGTCTGAACTTCTCAAACTCAATCGTCTGGAACATAGTCGGGTCTGCATCATCAACATTTTCTTCAATGAAGTCAAGGCACTCTTTCATATAAGGCATGAATTCATCTTTCGGTAGAATGTTCATATCATAATGCAAAGGTTCTTTGAGGTATGGTGTGTCGAATCTGATTGTTCTCATTGACGTGCTGTCTGGAACGATAATTCCTTCGTATTGTTTACGCCACTCTAGAATCTTAACCAATAAAGATTTGAACGTGGAAACAGTCAATGCATTAAATGTAATCATAAGATTGATTGGCGTCTTCGCTGTGTTGGCATAATAATGGAAGTTCCTCTCCCATAAATCCAGCTTCAATCCTGTCCTTATATACTCCGCTCTTTCATTCCAACAGTCAATACTCGTGTACAACGCAAAACTCTTAACAGCATTTTTCTCTCTGATCAGGTTCACATTTGCAGCAAGATTATCAACAAACTTCTCTTTCACGCCCAGATTTGTATTTATGTTTAACTCGAGGTGTGGTTGTGGGTTTCGGTGCAATTCCTCGAACAACCTCCATGTAGACTTATGCATCAGAGGTTCGCCACCAGTCAACCGCAAGATACTCAGAGTCTTGACAACTTCTGGATACCACTTCCACCATGCTTCAACATATGGGTTTTCGTGTTCTTCATATGCTTTAAACCAATCAATATCCAATCGGTGATTCTTAACCATATCATATGGTCCAAACTTCTTAATCTCTGACATAAATCGAGAGGAAGAATTAGGATGACAATATCCGCATTTAAAGTTACACTCATTGCTGAATGCTAATTCGATGTAATCTGGGTTAACATCAAACTTCCAGTCTGACGCGATGATGTCATTGAGTCTTTCTGGTCTATATAGAGATGCGGATCTGATCACGCGGTCAGAGATATAATCCTCACCCATATCCTCGACGTTCCAACAATAATTACACCCAACACACTTCTCTCCATCGAGCATCTGTTTACGTTCTTCTTTTTTGTGGGGTGTGTTGTGCAATTGACTTGGATTTTCCGCTAGACCTTCCAACGGGATCTTATGTGGTGCTGGGTGATAGCACGAGTGAGTCATACCAGTCTGCAGATAGATGGTTGTGTGATACCATTTAGCAAAACAAAATGTCGGGCTAACCATATCATCCATTGCATCGCGCAACAGCAACGCTTTATCTAAATCACTCATGTAACCTGTTCCCTGTGTTTAATCATTTTATACCAACGGTCATAAAGCGTGTGAACTGTTTACCTTCTGGTCCATCGCATTTGAATTCAAACTCATTCAGACTGCCTTCACAATGGTTCATTCTCTTGAAATCTTCCATGTCGACCGAACATCTAATATGCTCTGGGTCTTCAAAAAAGTTATTTCCTTGAAGCAGGTAGAATGTCCCTGATGGAATTTTATCCCACCAACCATCATATGTGTCTTGATTGACGTGTTCCGTGATGGTGTTTATAACCGTGTTGGGTGGAATATTCCAAGAATACTCCCAATCAGCCATGTCAGCAGTGTATGGTAAAATATGGTTTGAGTCTGGATACAAGTCGCTAATCACCCAATCACAAATAGGGTCTATATCAATAGACAAGATAATATTTGCAATGAGGTTGTCCGAGTCTTCAATTAATTTTGCAAGGAGACCATACCATCCACCAAAAATGTAAACATTTCCTAACATCTCCCGATCTTCTAATAGAGATATAATGTTTTGTTTGCTTGTTAGCTGGCTCTCCCAGAAACAGTCCATAAACCGTTCAGCGAGATCAGGGTGGAAGCGGATGAACTTCATCCAGCGGGAAAGGGTTTCAGGTTTTATTTCCAAAGTGGGTCTCATAATCATTTATACGTTATTTATGCTTGGAAAATAGCATTAAATTATAAATAGGATGATACTATATTGCGCGTCAAAAGTCAAGCACTATGGTGTCAAAAAGAGAGAGATAAAATGACTGAAGTATTTAACCTCATAAGTGAGTTGGGGTTCCCAATCGCGTCTGCGATTATTGGTGGCTTCTTCATGTTCCTTACGCTCAAATATATTATGTCTGGTGTCATTGACCAAGTGAAGAGTATGCACGGAATCGTGAGTGCCCTTGATAATCGCATCAAAACGATGAACCATGATATAATTCGTCTTGATACAACAATGTGTGTCGTACTGGGGATAAGACCCGACTTGAATCGTATATCGAGAGCAGACGGTAAGACGGATGCGCGGAGAGACTAAACTATGATCGACCCAGTATCAGCAGTAATGACAGCAACAGCTGCATTCAATGGAATAAAGAGGATAGTAGAAGCGGGACAAAACGTAGAACAAACATTCGCACAGATCGGCAAGTGGTATGGTGCGGTGTCAGACTTCAACGAAGCAAAGAGACAAATGGAAAATCCCCCGCTGTTTAAAAAATTGGTTGCGACCATGTCTGTTGAAGAAGAGGCAATTAATGTCTATATTCAAGAGAAGAAAATAAAAGAGCAGGAATCTCAGTTGAGAGAATTATTGCTCTATGCATATGGTCCAGCTGCATATACAGAACTAACTCAATTGAGAAGAAAGATAAAAGAAGACCGAGAAAGAACAATCTACGCGCAAGAAAGAAAACGTAGAGCATTTGCATGGAACAGCATAGGTTGGTTGTCGGTTTCTCTTATGGGATATGGGTTATATTTGATGGTAGCAGCAATGATTTCGATGGCTCCCTAATATGGATATTGTTACAGCCATAAAGGATTTCGGATTCCCCATAGTTGCTGCTGTCGGCATGCTGTATATGATATACTATGTTTGGAGAACGATAACAGAACAGATTGAGTCAAATTTAAGCGATGCACAAACAACCCTGATTGGGCTGATTGATAGAGTTAGGATGTTGGATAATGACATCATAAGATTGCAACAGAAACTTGACACGGCAATCGAAGTGAAAGGATTGAAAGATGAAGACAACAAGAAACGGAAGTGAACAGCGAGCGTGGCGAATGATGCGAAAATCAGTAGGCGTCCGAGTTTGGGCATTGAGTGATTTGATTCAAGCATTCGTTCTTGGCGTTGGGTTTGCTTTGATGTTTTCATTAATATCTGACCTCGCATATGGTGCGCCAATAGAACATAAATTTAAGTCGCCATCATTTAGTGGCATCAATCAGAGTTCTCACTATTTGACAATTGAAAATCAAGAGACAAGTCGTAAAGATGCTCTGAAGCAAGAAATTGAAGACTTGCAAAAACAACTAGATCGGGATGCAGAGAATACAACGCTCGCAAAGTTTATAAGAAATGTAGAGAGTCGGATTTACTCTACACTTTCCAGACAACTGGTTGAAGGTATGTTTGGTGAGAATCCGAGTAATGAAGGATCCTTCGATATTGAAGGAACAGGGATAACATACGTCAAAGATGGCGATATTGTGGAGTTGACCATAACAGATGAGAACGGTAAAGTTACTGTCATCACTATTCCTATTGGGGATTTTGGGATCTAGTATATCTGGATGTACCACGGTTGGCAGCAACTGGGAGATTCCTACAGAAAAAGAAGCAACTGTTCAGGTGACATTACTCGAACAGAAACTGATAGATGTACCACCTCCAATAAGAAGACCCTCTGTGGCTTTGTATAGATTCACAGATCAGACGGGACAGAAAAAACAAAACGCGAATGGTGGAACATCATTCAGCACTGCGGTTACTCAGGCTCCAGATGTATATCTGATCAGAGCACTGAAGAGAGCGGCTGGCGGTAAGTTCTTCCAAGTCATTGATCGTTCTATTTTAGATGACCTCACCAAAGAGAGGCAACTGATAAGACAGACAAGGCAGAGTTATAATGGAGAAGGTGCAAAGAAATTACCCGCGCTTACATTTGCAGGAATGCTTGTAACAGGTGGTATAGTTGGTTATGACCATGCTATGGATTCTGGTGGTGCTGGTGCAAGATATCTCGGTATCGGAACTAGCAGAGAATTTAGTCGAGACACAGTGACTATCAATATACGTTTGGTGAGTGTCGCGACAGGGGAGGTATTACTCGAGGTAATATCAAGCAAAACAATACTATCGACTGCTTATGGTGGAGATGTATTTAAATTTATAGAGAAAGGCACTGAACTTGTCGAAATAGAGTCTGGTGTCGCTTCAAATGAGAGCGTATCTATTGCCACGCAAAGAGCAATTGAAACAGGTGTTCTGGAAGTCATCGAAAGAGGAAACTCTCTCGGATTCTGGACATACAACGGGAGTAACAAATGAACACGTTACAAAAAAGACTATTTGTGATGCTGTTCCTACTAAACGCAGGGACATCGCCTTTGTTGGCTGATAATGCGATCTACATTGATCAAATTGGATCAGGTGTAGATATTGATATTACTCAAGACGGTAGTGGTAACAAAGTTGGCGGGAGTGCCGACGATGACACTAAAATGATAGTGAGTGGTGACAACATCACCATGAGCATCGATGCGGTCGGGTCAAGTAATTCCATCATCGGTAACATAGTTGGAGAAGGTAGCACCATCGACTTTGATATAGTCGGTAGCACCAACTCAATTGACTTTAATATTGATCCAACAAATACATATGGAGCCACTGATGGCGATTACACGCTGAATATATCTGGCGGTGACAACGACCTTGAATTGAACATCGGCACAGAAGATGCTGCAAGCAACGGTACATTTGATTGGATTGTTGATGGCGACTTCAACACAGCAACAATTAATATAGATGTTGGCAGCTTTAATAACACTGTTGACTGGGTTGGTGATAACAACACCATAACGTATGATGCAGATGGTTATGATGGACACACGTTAAATGTGTTGGGTGATGGTAACTACTGGAACCTGACAGTCGATCAACAATCAACTCTGCAAGTAGATGAATTGGAGATAGAACTTGATGGTGATGGAACGTCTCATACGCCTGCAACGATTTGCATTAGCCAGTCTGATTCTGGTACTGCCACAGGTTGCCAATAGTAGTGATGTTGGGCTGGTCGACCGAGCAGTTGGTTGGCGTCAAATTGTCAGAGCAGAAAAAGAATTAGAACCAGCAAAAGGTTCTGATGTTATATCGAAAGACGATCTTCGCACAGGGGACGGTCGTATGCAAGTGAAGTTTGTAGATGAAAGCAAACTTCGCATGACTGAACACACACGCATTGTGATAGATAATGTTGTATTCGATAAAGACCCTAGTAAGTCAGATCTGGCTATGACCTTTGCCCAAGGGACTGCTCGGTTTATTACAGGTTCCTTGGGTACAATCGAAAAAGAAAATATCAGACTCAGAACACCAACTGCATCTATCGGTATTCGCGGAACAGACTTTACAGTGACTGTCGATGAGTTCGGTCGGACTCTAGTCATCCTCCTTCCAGATATGAATGGAATATCATCGGGAGAGATTATTGTTGCAACGATGACAGGAGAAGTCAGACTCAATAAGCCATTTGAATCTACAACAACCTCTGTTGGAGAACTACCGCCAACAAACCCAGCAATTTTAGACCTCTCCCTTGACATGCTAAACAATATAATGATTATCAATCCACCCACAGAAAGAATGTCTGTTGATGAATTTTACAGTACAACAGAAGCAGATAAAAACATAAACCCACTCGACATTGACTTCTTAGACGAAGCACTCCTAGAAGACGAGGAACTCGAAAGGGATTATCTTGAATACACCGAACTCGACATAAATTTCCTTGACGTTGATCTCCTAGAGAATCTTCTGGACTCATACTCAGATTTAGATGCTGAACTACTCAGAGAAGAACAACAAACAGGAGACGTTGACATAGAAGGTACATCCGAGGGTTTCGATACCGTCACACAGGTTGTAACAATAGTCGACGGTGAGAAGGTAAATGTAAGGAGAGAAGTTTCATCTATTGTAAACATATCTGTAGATTCTAGCGCGGAAACAGAAATAGTCATCGAGCAAGACGGTAAGATGTTAGATCCAATCGTCATAAACGGAACAACCAACACAATAAATATAACACAATGAAGATGTGGCATGTCATAATAACTGTCGCGGTGTTAGTCGCGGTCAGACTCGTAGATCCTTTTCTGTTAGAAAGCTCTCGTTTGAGCTATTTCGATTTCTTGCAGCGAGGACAGGATGTCATCACATCAGAACAAATTGTCCTAGTTGATATTGATGAGCAGACTCTCGAGAAGTTTGGACAATACCCGATCCCAAGAAGCACGATGGCTGATGAGGTTTATAAACTCGGCAACTCTATCATCGCATTCAACATATTGTTCTCAGAACCAGACCGTTTGGGTGGAGACGATGACTTTGGTGATGTATTATTTGAGAAGAATGCTCTCGTAGCCATCGCTCCTTCACAAAAGACCAACACCGAGTATCGCCCGAAAGGAACTGGATACGCGACATTTGGCGACCGTGGGGCAGAGGAGATACGCCCAGAACTATCGGGGATGCTATTTGCCCGACCAGAGATTATGGACGCTGTGGTGGGATATGGAACAATCTCATCAACGCCAGACGCTGATGGAATCACGCGAAGGATACCTCTCCTCGAGAACTTTGAAGGTAAACTATACCCTGCACTCGCGCTCGATATCCTCAGAGTTGCAGCTGGAGACGTGTCATATCAAATCAAGACTGATGATCTCGGAATAAGGTTTGTTCGCGTTCCAAAGTTTGATGTGATCAAAACAGATGACATGGGTAACGTGAATATTGCCTTCTGGAACGAGTTTCCAAGAACGTCATTCACAAACATATACAACATACCTGAAGGAAGTATCGCGATCGTCGGTGCAACCTTCGAAGGATCCAGTCTAATCTCCACCCCAGTCGGTGCAATGTACCCACATGATGTGCAAGCCAACCTTTTGAAGACTATGATTGATGGGGTGACGATTTCCAGACTGCCAGAGTTTAAAATTTATGAAATCGCGCTGACTATCATCGGGTCTTTGCTTGTAATCTTCATGCTGAGTAAGATTTCAATCCTGATCAGCGGTGTTGGCTTCGGAATTTTAGTATGTTTTGCAGTTTTTGGTGCAAATTATGCCTTTGAGACGCATTTTTTACTGTTCGACCCGATTTTTGGCGTGTTGACGCTGGTTTTAGTGTTTGCACACGGCAGTTTTGTTCAATTTTACACAAACTTCAAGCAAAAACAGATGATCAAGGGTCAGTTCGGTACATATTTGTCGCCAGATATGGTTGAGATGCTTGCAAACGACCCATCTCTGATGAAACTGGGTGGCGAGCGCAAAGAAATGACCTTCTTGTTCATGGATATCTGTGGATTCACCCCGATATCTGAGCATTACAAGAACAATAACGATCCTGAAGGTTTGGTCGTATTAATTAATGACTATTTGAACCAAATGACCAATATAATTTTGGAAAATGGCGGCACGATCGATAAATACATGGGCGATTGTATCATGGCATTCTGGAATGCTCCACTACCTTGTGAGAACCATGCCGAGATGGCAGTCAAATCCGCTATCCAAATAGAGAAAAAAACAGATGAACTTAGAAGACGATATTGTGAACAGGGTCTACCCCCCATCAATGTTGGTACTGGTATCAATACAGGTGATTGCATTGTTGGTAATATGGGCAGTGAGTCACGTTTCGACTATTCTGTCATTGGAGACGCAGTTAATCTCGCAGCCAGACTCGAAGCAACAGCTGCAAGAGGAGACTATCTTGATTACAAGACCATCTACTCAAGCAACACAATGGAGCAACTTAAAACTACCGCATCGAGATCAATAGGTAAGATTAAGGTGAAAGGTAAAGAAGAAGAAATAGAAATCTACACACCTGAGTATAAATAGAGGTATGGCGAAGTTTAACCGAGGAGATGTCTCGGAAGGAATATTGGCTGCAGCAATCACTGCTAGATTCCTATCGAAGACAAAGAGAATCAATGACACCGATGTCACATCTGTGATACGGAAACTTGCGCGTCCAGCAAATATGGGTTCGAAGGGTCTGACCTCTACATCTTACTTCACCTCCGCGAACGAAAATCCAAAGATTAACGATGAAGTCTGTTGTGTCATTAACTTGGCAGAGATCAATATGCAGGCTTTGACCGACCTCAAGATCTACCAACAGAAAGAAATAAGAGATATTGTAACAGCCAGTGCTGCATTTGCAAACGGAATGTATGTAATGCAGTGGGCAGACTTAATGTATACCAACAACCAGAAAAACAAGATCGAAGTCTTATCTGAAGGGTTGATGGATCAAACTGGAACAAAGGTAGATCTCAAGATACGAATAGACGACAAACCTTGTTCTATTGGTATCTCTCTGAAATATGGAGACGTGAAGCAATTCGGTCAGGTTGGTGGCTCTAGTTTTAAGAGTATGAAGAGTTTGTTCGAACCTCTTGGTGTAAAATTCAGCACAGATTTCGAGAACAAGTATACCGACAAAATATCTAAAAGAGAGATAGCTGACGGTCTAACAATGGCGTATTCCGAAGCAGTGACACAAATGAACAAAAAGCAACAAAAGGTTCTGTTGAAATCTCTGGCTGACTTTATGAAATATCATGCCACGCTGAATGAAGATGAGGTTGCCCTTGTCCAGCTGAATCGATCTGAAGCAGGTGTATACGATTTTGGTAAACTAGAACAAAAGCTGATGGGTCAAGAAGTCGAACTAGAACTGACTGACGGTATAACTGAGAAATTGGCTGGATATGCTGGGAGCAATAAGATCCCGAAGATAAATTTCCGAATCAAAAGAAACAATGAAATCCTGTTCACCATCAGATTGAAACTTGAAGGTAACAGGATAAATTCAAAGGGCAAGAGATTACCGCTTGTCGTCAGAAACTACATTGAAAAAGGCAAGGCAACAACCCAGTTGTTGATGGAAACAAGTTAATTTCGAGTAAACTTCTGTTTCTCTCGCTTCATCCTAGCAAGTAACATCTTTCGCTGAGAATACCATTGATTCTTAGAACCATACTCGCATCGTAACCACAAGATCTTTCGATTTACTAGGAATGTTGGTAGGTGAAATGCATTGCCCCAATGTAAAGCAATGTATGGGACTCGGTATGAACGATATCCACTAATGAGTCCAAATGAAATGAATGGCAACTTAATGCCTCTGAATCTTGAAACGCGATAGAAAGAGTTTACATACCATCCCTGCTCTATCCAATTCTTACGCACAATGTGACATGGGTGAAACTCGTTGAAGTCTCCTCCCTTGGGATAATGTGTGCTTTTGAAGTAGTAATGTTTCTCCATAGAAGTTGGGGAGCCGAAGCCCCCCTTCCCCAAATTACTGCGCTAGAGCAGCATAACCAGCAGCGATAACTGCTTTGGTTGGTTGACCCAAACGATAGAAGTCAGACTTCGCTCGTCCACGTGAACCTTTGCGACCTTCGTTCAGATGGATCGCATATCCCTTACGACGAAGCGCATATACCACATTGTGTGGGTTAGCAACACCGAAACGTGAAGAGATCTGTGAAGCGGTAAGAGTATCACCGCTCATGAATGTCGCTAGAGCGCGATCTTGTGCAGTTGTAGTTTTCATAGTTTTCTCCATAATAAAAATTTAAACAACATTTAGGTTTTAACGTCTTCCGACGATCAGCCACCTCGGCTAATTCAGTATGGTTCTTATTCTGCTGCTTCCTCGATCTCTATCTCATTCCAGATAAAGACCTCAAGGTCATCAGGTTCGAACCCAAATTCTTCAAGGATGGAACTTGTGAAGTCATCACCCTCTTCATATTTCTCTTGGATGGTTTCTTCGTTTTCATGGTCACCGTAGAACTCAATATCCTCAGAGACACCATCCCAACAATCACCCAATTCCCATTCGTCAAAACAAGGCTCGAATGCCTCACCATCTTTCTGTTCAAGAGAATCCTTTAAATCCTGAACCTCTTCTTCGTTTTGCGGTGTGACGAATATAGAACCACCGCGCCATAGAGTGCGGACTCCAATAAACTTATTGGTGTCATAGTTTCGAAATGATTCTAACTCCTCGAAAGACTTCTTCCACTTTGGTGATACTTGATAGCGTGTTCCAATTTTAATGTCCACTTATATACTCCAATAGTCCAATAGCCAAAATTACGCTGATAACAGCATTCAAAATAATGAGAGCACGGTCGTGCCAAGCGATGGCAACATATGTCCACCCAGCAGTACCAACAATACTGAAAATTAAATCCATGAAGTGAAATCCTGCTGATCGACAAACGACCGCACTGATGATCATCGTAGTAGCAAACCACTTAACATACCAATCCAATGTATGTTTTGGAGTAGCAGACTTGAATATTCTGTTCGAGTTTTCTAACTCTTCTTTGGTTACACTAGGGTCTACTTTAGACATTTAACAGTGCCTCTTTCATAATCTCTTCTTCACGAGCGTATGCATCGATCTCCCAAGGTTGATCGTTATACGGTGTATTCGTGAAGGTCTCACCTTCCCAGATGACGACATTAACTAAGGTCTGAGCGTCACCAGTCTGCAGCAGTTGCAATCCGACATTTTCTAGGCGACCAGTAATAATCTGTTGAGCGTGAATAAGTTCGTGAGCAATGTTCCGCATAATATCTTCTTCTGGGAGTGCCTCTCCCTGAACGTGGGTCGCAATCTCAACATCGATCTCATCAGTGTCGCCATAACAATACCCACCAGCGTCACCATCACACTTCTTCTTGAATTCAATAGTAACTTCGGTAAGGGAATCTTGTATGCCCAAAACAGACCCACAAGCGTGGATATAATCGGAATAATTCGTTTCGTCAGTGGTATAAATCATAACAATCTCTCTCTCAACTACACAACCATTATACTACAACAGATGGAGAAGTCAAGCACTAATTACAAATAAATCCAATTAATTTCTGGGTACATATCAATGACTTTCATGCGTTGTTCTTCCCACTCAGCTAATCTATACCCATCATCGTCCATAAGGTGCTGGTTGTGTAGGTGAACAAAGTCTCCCATGCCTGCGAGATATATCGTCTTGAATCCTTTCTCGGCAGCATCCCACATCGCCATAGTACCTGACGCCATGGGGAATGGAAGACTCTCGAACGACACATTAGATACCTCGTCTTTTGCATCGAGATAAGTATACACGCACTGTTCGCCTTCACCGCTGATCACACAACCATTGTTCGTATACTCATTGACATCTGGATTTGCATAAGCATCCAATCCTAGCATGCTCACAGCTATCTCGCTGGGGATGTGTTTCCAATCGAGGAATAAACAGTTTCCCTTGTAGTTCCGATAGATGCCATGTTGTGCCAGAGGGTCAGTCGAGACAATCCACTCAAACGGGATACTCTCCTTATATGCTAGATTACACCCATATATGGATGACTTTCCAATAAATACGGATAAATCTAGTTGTTCTCTAGATGCCCCATTTCCTAAAATTAAAGCCGAATCAAACATATAATATCCTAATCCTTATAAATATAATTATACACTGGAGACCCCATCAATGCCAAGTTACATACAAAAAAGAACACCGCTCACTGCAGTCACTGCAGACCATACTATGGTCATATCAGGTGAAGCTACCTCAGAAGAAGCATGGGAGGCGATCAAACTCAAGTTTCCAACATTCAGTGGTGCACGACACTCCGAAGAACATGTCAAGTATTCAAGACAATTCCTTGAAACAATCGCTATAAACAATCAACGCATAGACAACGACGAAGCAGAGATCTTTAACAAAGTTGCAGAGATTGGTATCTGGTTATATATTGAAAACTGCATTCACGACGAAGTTACTCGGATAGTTTCTTGGGACATCGTTGAGTATTTCAGAGATCAAACTGCTTTAACTACTGCTGAAACTTGGTTGAAATCATCAAACGTGTTCAACAATCACGCAGAAAGAGCAAACCCCTCGATATACACTGCTGTAGATTTCCACAGACCATACAGAGAGCCAGAAGGCTAACTTGATATCTGGCTCATACTCTTTGTAGTGTAACCCTGATCAGCACAGAAGTAATCCAACCACTGGACTGCAGCATCGAAGTCTGGGTCTTCTAATTCTTCACCAGTCTCTCTCTGTGCTGTGTTCAAGATACCATATATATCGACATCTTCTGCCATGTCCTGTTGCAGAACCACGGTCTCTGCAAATCCGCATACTCTATCAAATCGATTGTTCATAAAAACCTCAACTATTGTAAATACCAAATGTAAGAATTGCATCTCCATACTTATGTAGGGAGGATTGAAAGTCCTCATCGCGCATATAGTATGAAGTGACAACCTCTTCTGTTGACTTGCCAGTCTGGCTGTCTATCACATAATGCTCGATGAACCACTTAAAATTGTTCTTGGGGTCAGGAAACGGTTTCATATCAGACGCTCACCGTGTGTCGTGATTTCGGTCATAGAAAGAGAAGCACCCAAACGAGGATCCTTATTCTTACTACCATTCAACATACGGTCATATGCTCGCTTCAGCTTCGGTGTCAGGAGTTTCAATACATCCTCACCAGACAGCTTCCACAACTCGACCACCTTACCACCCTCATACCGAGCATGATAATGATTCTTGTATTTGGCGATCTTCTGGTTGCGCAGGTAGTTTAACTGCTTGCGCCAAGTCGGTTGAACCGAGATCGCATTGTATGTCGCGTTGATACGAGGAGCAATGGTAGACTTGTATTCACAACCACCGTCTTCATCGTAACCATCCGCGCCAGACAGAGTATCGCTCACCTTGTGACCGAGTAACCCAGCCATATGAATCTCCTTGGAACGAGCATAGGAGAAGGGATCGCCCCAACCATTCTCTTCACAAAGGTCAAACATCTCTTCATACAGCTTACGGAATTTTGCTTCATTAGTCATATCTATTTCCTCTCTCAGAATATACAACCATTGTACTACATCGAGCACAAAAGTCAAGCGTTAAATGATGCCCTCGTCAAATACTCTCTGGGCATAGATCTCTTGAAGTTTGAATGCCTCTTTCTCCCATGGCATCCTCTCGTATGCAGTACCGTATCCATAGACGGTCTGTTTCCAGCGTATCTTTCGAGCACATGCCTTGCGATCAAAGAAGTCCACCATCTCTTTCTTAACAAACTGCTTCACGTGAATCAACTCGTGACAGATTGTCTTAACGAACTCCTGCATCTTCAGTCGACTGTCCACCTTCACAACAAACAGACGATCTTCTAACTCATTACAAGAACCATCTAAGCCATCCAGCTTCTCTAGCTGTAACATCACATCGACCTTTCGATACTCAGGTAGAGTCTGTTTCAACATAAAAGAAGCGACAGCAGAAGCCATCTCTCTTTGCCATGCCTTACCACCAGTAACAGATACCATCATGCTTCTATCCTTCTTTTGAATAATTGAGATACTTTCCGATTCCAGACATCACCATTATGAGAACCATCTCTGCTGGTGAAATCAAACTCGGGAAGATCGCTCTGTCGGAGTAGAATAAGTTCTTTCTCTCTACACGCTTCTTCTATCTGGACAACACATTTCTGTTCGATCTCTTGATTCTTTTCATCGTCAAAGAGATCCAACTCAGGATACTCTTTAAAGAGAAGCTGGATTCTTTCCCAGTGATTCTCTTCCAAATGTCCTGCAATAACATCTTTGTACATGAGAGTAGCAAGCTGCTTTAGATTCCAGTTCTGAATGTGCGTGTACGTCTCTGTCTGAGGATTGTAGATCTCTCGTCTGGCACTCTCGGGGAGAATGATGAAGACTGTCTTGGCAGGTAGAAGTGGAATCCACGCTGTCACCAGTCTCGCCACGGTTTGTGGACTGCAACCAGATACACCAAAGTTTGCTGCATTGAGTAGAAATGGCCAAGTCAAATGATTCTCCAACTCATAGCCAAATGTATGTGAGCAACCGAACGCAACTCGTTCAGCTTTTGCGTGGATAATCTCTCCCTCGCGAAATCCATAGCTGTCACAGTTATAGACTATGTGACGATGTTGATTCCCTTGCAACTGCAGCATTGCCGAGACCATCGGATTTAATGTCCTCAAACACACATCCGTGTTCTGCATATAACCATGGGCATAACGCTCCATCATCGTCCAATGTCCTTAATGCTAGACTTGCCAATTACCTGATACGCACCCTTATTATACGCAGGAGCAACGGTAAAGTTCTTACTCTCCTCCACTTTCCACGAAGTGTCTGCACTCGCAGAACTGCCGATGCCCATTCCCCCAGAGGGATACTTAGAGCGATGCGACTCCGCTTCAGCACGACGAGCGATCTCGTCCTCCGACAATCGCATCGGTTTAAACTCTTTCTTACTCGCACGAACAGCAGGAGCAGTCTTGGCGCGAACCTTGCGCTTGCGTCCGTGCATGTCGTATCGCAAAGATCCAGAGTAATTCATCATGCCGCGACTCCCATCGAAGCCAACTCACAGAAGCCAGCAGGCTCAACCATGAAGAACTTTCCCTCACGCTCGATGATGTCACCAACACTCAGTGAATGTAGGTCACGCAATTTGTAGTACGAACCATCAGGGCGATATCCCTCGATCCAACCAAACTCAGAGACGCGCTCCTCATCTTCTGGAGACCAGCGATTCATAATGTGAAAGCAATCTTCTAAATCAGTGGTATCAACAACACACACCTTAGAGAAATACTCAGTGAAGTAAGAATAATCCCAAGACTGCGAACCGAAGCAGGTAATCTCTCGATAAGCATTCATCATCTCGGGGGAAGGAGTCTCTCGGTCGAGTTTAAACTGATATACAGTAATCATTACACAGCACCTCGAACCATATCAGACACTGGCTTATGATCAGTCAGATCCCAGAGATACTGGGGAAGTAGTGAATAAGACTTCAGTGGAGCAATCCACGACACGCCATCAGTGAAACGAACATAGTATAAAGGATTCATATTTCTCTCTCTCAACTCTTTAATGTACAGCTATTATAGCACATTGGAGATAAATGTCAACAACTATTTTTGTATAACGACACACTCTCTTAGACAATTAAGTAATGCACGATGTCAGGAGTGCAGAACATACGAGGATACAGACGAGATAGGTGGGGTCGAATATCACAAAGAATAGATTCCACATACCACTAAACAGTGCGAAGACACACCACAGCCCGAGCAGATACCCACTCATTATCATCGTTATAGTAAGGAATTCTAGCATCGGACTCTCGCCCTCCTCGTATTCTCGCGAAAAAAATTTCTAGGACGAATCTCCATAAGTCCGTGGTATATACCCTTGTAAGAGACGCCATATACTCGAGCCTCTCAAGTTCTGGACGCTTGTGTGGGGTGGGGGGAGGAGGAAAGGAAACTCGAACTCCCCCCGAGAAGCTAGACGGTCTCGACGATACGACCCTTGTCGATCCAGACCAGCTCCTCAAACTTCTCGTCAAACGTATAGCCACCCATCTGGAACCCAGTCTCGTGCAGCTCCGTCTTGACGAACTTCACAGCTTCCTTGGCAGTCTCGAACGAGTACCACTCCTTGGCAGCTGCACCATAATTACTTAAACGAACTTCATATGTCATCAGTCTCTCTCCTTAGTACTGGTTGGCTTCAGCGTGGTGGATAGCGTCAGAGGCAGGAGCATCCGCATAGTAGGTCTCTTCCCACTTGTCAGCAGTAGGAGCAGCACGTTCCTCTTGCTCACGAACCTCTTCAGCATATGCTTCCATCTGCTCATTCTCCGAGCGATATTCCTCAATGTACTTCTCGATGGGAGCAGGTACGACATAATCATCAGACAGTCGCAGTTTGTTATTGGCAGGGTCAGCGTCAACGAATACGATCTCATCAACACGCAACCAATGCGACTCATTAGTCAGTCGAACGTAGTCACCTTCAAATATAATCATTACACAGTCTCCTTATAATCAACCCAAGTCTCACTCATAAAGGTGCGACCCATAGACATTCTCCAAGAAAGAGCAGCAGGAGCACTCTCGAAAGTCATAGCATTTACAGCTTCATCATTAGACATATATCGGATAACGTACATATTTTTCTCTCTCTCTTCTCGATTCAATACAACCATTATACTACAGAGAGGATTAAAGTCAACACTTTTTTTGCTCTAAACCAATCTTTTTTTGTCTCTCTCTTTAGGGACGACACCCTATTATACAGGTGCTGGCAGAGGAAGTCAAGCATTGATGCCGACTGCGGCACTATAGTTTTGGCGGGAGGTGGAGGTTTGTGTCTGCAGTTAGTCCTTGACACGGGAGGGATAATGTGCTATACTAGAGAGAACGGCTCTCTCGCGGATGTTCTCGAGGCGAGGGGGACTCTCCACGGGCATTTTCCCGCAAATTAGGATCAGCGAGATTTGCTGGGTACGAGAGATTCCGAGTCCATGCATAGAACTCTGCCTACGTCTTTCCCCTTGCTATCTCTTATTCCTATCTCTCCATCCACCATACCATACGAGAATTTACTCCTCCCACACTTGGCTTCTATACTATACCCAGAGAAAGAGATATTCTTTACCTTCTTGTCTTGGAGCATTTCTTTATAGAGAGTGGAGAGAGAATCATAGCGTTTCTTCTTCGGAATATAATGCATCAGGGGAATAGTGCTCTTGTCCAGTGAGTGGAGGCAGAGACTTCCTTGTCTCTTGTGGGTTTGGCACAATTACCGCATATTATGCCTTCTCTTTCGTGATACCACACTCCTCTACCATTGTCTTTAATGTGACGATTGCAGATTGTGCAGGAAAGAGATCTTTGTTTAGAGGAGTTTTTCATTCAATCTTTCAGGTGGAGAGATAAACTTTGACCGAGACAGCTTTAAATCATCTATTGCTACTGCACCGAATAACCATATTACTACGAGAGACCAACCAATTATTGTAGGCATCATTTACTTTTCTTTGTATCCTTTGTTGATTATGGCATTATTGCCGAGATTATTTATGGTTGGAAGCGGAAAAACACGCATTACTTATGTTTCTCTTGTTTATTCCTCTCGCGGATTGGCATATGCTGCGCGAATCTTGTACCAGTTTCCCGTTGCAATTTGTCCCTCACAGTACATTTCATAGTAATGCCAGAGCAGACTTGTGCCGTGACTGGGGTTATTCGTCATCTTGGCTCTCGTACCATGTGGCAATCACAGCCATTATTCCTACCAGCAGACACATCCACAGCAGATCTTCTAACATCTCAATCATACCATCACCATGCTGTACATGGGGTGGACTGCAGTGGAGTCCAAGTGTTTTAAAAAGAACAGTGCCAGTGGTGTGCACATCATTATAAAGAGTAGATTCTTCATTGTTTTATCTCTCGGAACTTCCTTCTCGACTTGGAGAAGGTTTTAAGTGGATTGGTGAATGTCTTCAACTCACCGCTCTTGCCCTGATATGCCACCAGATGTCCAGCGTCATTCACGTGATAGATGCCATTGAAGACAGGATGTTTTGCGCTTGACCAGTCAGTGGTCTCTTGTAGAATCTTCATATATCGAGTTTCTCCAGAGCGGAGTAAATGCGAGGTTCAAGATCATCATACTCCTCAGAGTCTGCCAGCAGATTACCCATCTCAATCAGAAGGTCTGCGAGATCCATCGCATCGTTGTTTATCAGTTCCTCGACAGTCACAAGGTATGCAGTGTCTTGGTGATCAGTCACCTCGAAGCGTTTGCGAGTGCTTTGGAAGTCACCCCATTTGCTGAGATGTAACTCAATTGGACCAACATATTTTAGCTTGGGATTCAGACCAGATGGATATCCAGTGCTTCCCGCTCGCTTTTGCACCAACGCATGGTGTATTTGATCAGCAATGTAATCACAGTAAATCATACTCTCTCCAATTCTTAATGAACCACTTTTCGATGACAGGAGTTCCGTCAGCATTCTCATCAACAGCAACATACGCAACAGTCTTCAGGACATGCGCATAACGATAAGGATTACCGATCTTGTCTCCGACCCAAACCTTATGAGGAAATTGCTCAGCGAACTCAACCTCATAGTCATCGTTCACAGAGAACTCAAACAGATTATCGTGATCTTTCTCACGGAAGCATCCGACAATCGTATCGTCAGCGTCTTTATAGGTCGAACTAGGGGCATAAGCCATAACAATCTCCACTCTCAATTTAGAATACAATTATACTACAGGAGAGACAAAAGTCAAGCGATTTTTTGCGTGACTTTGTAATCAGTTTGCTCACCATTGGGCATCATCACCCAAGAGGCACGAGCGGTCTCAGCGATCCAGACACCGTAGAAGTTACGAGTGCAGTACACAACATAATCCTGCTCCCACTCCTCGCCAGCCATCTGCGAGTCTTCGATCTCACGAGCACCGAGGGAATACTCCTCATAATACTCATCACCACTCTCGATGAGGTCGAGCAACTCGACATAGGGTTGACATACACCTGCCCAGAGGTCTACGTTCTCAACAACATAGGTGGTTCCACCCTTGAATTTCCAGTGTTGAGGACATTCACCCTGACCATCCCAGTCATGAGCACCATAGTTCTCTTTCACTTGAGTATCGATAACTAATTTCATGCGGCAACTCCATCAATCAACATTGAAAGTTCATTCAGACGATCAGTGATTCTTACATACTCACTGTTATAATACGTCTCGTTGTAACACTCTTTTGCTTCGATCAGCATAGCCAGATCGTTGAACAGAATGCCTTCCTCAGACTTCAGACTAGATAAATCAAACATTATGCTTCTCCTATGCTATCACGCATTGCCAGAGCGGCAAGAGCCAAACCAGTAGTGGCGAAGAACAAACAAGCAGCGATAGACATCGTTCCCTGCTCAAGACCACCAACCGATCCCATCAGTAAAAAACCACCAGTCAAACCGTAAATCAGATTCATAACAACACTCACTCTTTATCAATTCAATACAAGTATTATACCGCAATGGAGATTAATGTCAACAACTATTTTTGTCTAAGCAAACCTCTCTTAGAACCAAAAGTTATGATACATCCTTGTCATAAACATCAATGGTTCCCAGCTTTACGCCAGAGTTGACAAGCCGATCAACGAGCGCATCAGGGTCACGCACATCCCATTCGATGTGTCGCTTCCCATCAGCATCATACCATTCAACGCAAGTGACTTCCATTATCCGATCATCCTTTGGTCACCCATGTAGTGTGGACCAGTCCACGCGACAGAGTACGCTTCAAAGATGTTACCACGAGCGTGGTTTCGAGTAGGAGCAGCCCAACTTGCTGCCTTCAGGATGTCTCCACGCTTAAACTTCTTGTCATTGTCGACAGAGACGATGAAACCCCAGACAGAGTTTCCAGTTAGAATTTTGGTATATTTGCGACCCTCTTCAACAGTGACAGAAGAGTAGAACTGTTCGTTCATCTCTTTCTTGATATCATCGTCAGGAGCCATAAAGCGTGAGTAGTCAGCTTTGATTTTTTGGATCAGTGTTTCGATTTCGCTATTCATATTTCTCTCTCTCTTCTCAATTTATACTCTATTATATCGCAGAGAGGACAAAAGTCAACAACTATTTTTGTCTAAGAGAGAGTTTTTTATAACTTTTTTGTATATGCCGAGTTACTCGGTTTCACCGCACCAGTTACACTCTTCACCTTTACCGACACCCATTAAGGATGCCTCGGCAGTGCAGTAGTGTTCCCAAGTGAGATCCTCGCCTTCGCGTCCACGGTCTCTGTTACCATCCGCATTCAACTCAGTCATATCCTGTTGTTTGTGCTTCTGATTCTTATCGCCATAAATGGCGTCCCAGTTATCGCTAAATCTTCGTGCGTCAGTTTTTCTTCTGCCGCTTCCCTTACCACCGTGCCAGCTACCCATTACATGCATCCATCTATGAATTCGATTATTTTACGAGTGTCTTCAGGTGTAGTGTGCTCAAACGATCGAATGTCTCCGTCATCAAACAGATTAGCACCAAACTCGTTCTTGATGTTTCTTAGCTTGGTGAACCGAGACTGAATGAATTGCTCGCTCTGGTCACTTCCGCGATCTATATAGCGTTGCTCTCGAATGTCGTCCGAGACAGTCAGTTCAATGATAACCAGCTGATGTCCAGCTTGCTTTACTGCGTGGAAGAATGAGGTTGTGGTCAGTCGATCGCCTTCAAACAATACGACATCGGCAGGACTGCCCTGTAGATATTCAATGGCTTTGGGTTGAACCGCCATCGAGAGACGATCCGTCCCAGAGAACACTTCACCCTCTTCATACTTACCCATGAGGAATACATTCTTCTTAGATGAAATGTAACCCTCAACCAGATCGACTGGTTTACAAAGAAACCACTCATCATCCTTCATAAATTCTTTAATGAGAGTCGACTTCCCAGATCCTGGGACTCCGACAACTGCTATAACTGTAGACATGCTTTGTCCTCGTTGGTTGGTGCATCTTCAAGATCAAGTTCTATTCGAACAAGTTTATCGTATTTTTTAGTTCCATTTGCTGAAACTCTTTCGCCAGTGTCTGGGTCTGTGACTCGACAATCCCACGCTTCACGGCAGACTCGCCTCACTTCTTCAGTAGAGCCAGTGACAGGATAAAACGCATTTATTGGGTGCATTTGTTTGGTGATCTCGCAGTATTCCAGTTTGACTTCATCCTTAATATCCAACGCTTGCATCAGAGGATTATCTTTAGCAAACCGAACTCCGTCCAGAGTCCTGCCATATACAGCATTCGTCTTGTTGCTCCGAGTTTTGGTAGTTTTCGTCATAGTGGTAATACTCCCTCCACTGATTGTTCATCATCATACATCATCTCCAACCGATCCAGCTTGCCTGTATTCAGGAATGACGCATACTTCTCTTTGATTATGCCTGTTTTATTTGATAAAGTCAAGTCCAAAGTTTCGTTTCTTGCTTGCCACAAGACCTCCCACTCGATACCAGACCAGCCATCTTGCTCGACTTTCAGTATCTCTTCAGCTTGTCTGTCCAGATAATATCCGAGGTATCGACCATGACTGGTGCGGAACAACTTCTTGAATGAACACAGACACGTCTCCATTGAGAAGTAATTGATGTCCTTCGCCAGTTCAGGATATTCAGAGTGCATTTCACTGATCAGTTCAGTACCCTGCGCTTCGAGATCCGCATACTCTCCAGCTGTCAGTTTGGTATTCACCTTGTCCTCCTGACCGAGCGCATACAACCATCCGTTGCGGTGTGATCGAGATCCAGAGTAATCGCTGAACATCAGACTTGTTGGCTCGATCGGGACATCAGCGGTGTGCTTCAGCTGTTGCATATAGAACCATGTCGAGTAGCGTCCGAACTTATACAGACCATCCTTGAGAGCAGTCCAGAGATTATCGAAGTTCTGCTCTTCATTGTCGCCATAGTAAGATTCCAGCATCTGTCGTTGTGTACGCTTCTCTGTAAACTTTTCATACGAGGCGAACATATCAGCCAGATGTCCTTTACTCCACTTGGTGTCGGTCTGGTATCGGAGTCGCTTATAGTTCTCAGTGTTCCACGCATTCATCCGATCGAATGTAGCCAACTCGAAATCGGGGAACTCATTCATCAGAACCCAAGATGTCGGGAGGTAGTATGTGTTGCCGTACAACCAAGCAAACCAGAGTCGTTGCTCATCGTTATGCTCATACCGTGTATTGATGTAATTGGCGAGCCAGATGGCAGGGTCGCAATCATTATATCTGACAGACCACGCATACCATCTCTTGAATGCCTCGCGTCTGTTTTTAGGTTCTCTATAATCCACGTGCTTCAGTCCAATAGTCTTTCACGCAACCACCCATGCCCTTTTTAGTGACTTCTTTTTGTGTGTATTCATCCCACTCCCAGACCAGATCACTGACGCTTGGTCCAGCGATACGTCCAATAGAGAGAAACGTGTCTGATGCTTGGATTCCCCAAGACTTGAAACCTACCCGTTCATATGCAGTAAGAGCAGGAGCATTGATTGATACTCGGAAGTGTTTGAGTTGTGCCATATATGCTCGATACACAGCGTCTTCACATAACTTACGGAACACACCCTTGCCTCTAGCGTCTGGTATTGTGACGATCCACTTCAGATTGGCGTAGTTCTTCATCATCTTCGTTGCGATGACTCCCAAGACTTTACCATCCTCGTAGAAAGCACGGATGCAGTCTTGACAGTTGTCGTCAATGATACCACGTCTCATCTTCGAGAAGAATTTGTCAGTCGTTTTGTTTGCTTCACAAAACTCAGACCAGTCATCAAATGACAGGTTGGAGATCCCGTCCTGAACCTGTTGATTCGACTCTGATTGATTCATTAATGATTCCAGCACGTTTTGCAATATCCTTCGTTGATGTGATAATATAACCGTTGTCCACAGTAGTCTTGTACAATGGTCGCTTACCATTCCGATACAGGTTGATTTTCTTATCTGATGTAAGTTCTATGACAGATAGAGATGAGTCTCTCCAGATCTCGAGTGGATGATATCCTGCCTCAATCGTTCGATTTAGCAGTTCAGTATCGTTCTGTGTGGTCGTCTCATACCCATACAGCCTATCCCAGTTCTCTGGAAGTTCTTGTGTGACCACGCCATTGTGAACGATTGATAGATCGTCACTGGTCTGTATGGGTTGATTGAATCGGAGGTCACTGGTTGAATATCGACAGTGACCAATAAGGTACAGGTTGCCATCCTCATTGAGCAATTGCTCCATCTTTGAGAGAGGAGAGAAGTCAGGAGCGGGGACAGCTTCAATGAGAGTGGCAACCTTACCGTTCTTTACATACGACAAACCTGTCGCGTGTAACCCTCGAATACGAGATTCAAGGAAAACATTCCGCACCAGTTCCAAGTCAGAAGAACTGGGGGAAGTTAATCGTGCGCCAATTACTGCGCACATCAGAACAAATCCGCGAGTGATGCCGTGCCAGCAGATGCTTGGGGATGATATTTGTCAAGCATCTCCTGTCCACCATGCTCTTGGAGGTAATCATACCATTCAGTGGCATCCCACATCTTGGTTGATACACCGTTCCAGAGAGGACGCCACTCGGGATGTTCTTCATTGAGTCGTCTGTAATCAACATACTGACGACGCAAAGTCTCGTAATCAAATGAACCCAACAGAGCCATCTTCTCACGAGCATAGGCGACGATCGAGATACGAATCGGATCGTCACCAATGATTTCCGTATTACCGTGAATGCCTTCGTGATTGTTCACGAGCAGGAGATCTCCTGGATGCAACTCAACAGCAATGCGGAACTCAGGTAACACAAACAGACAACCATCCCAACCTTTTTTACCATCTGGGGAGATGCAGCTGATATTAGAGAAACCCTCGGTGTAATCACCAGCGTCTCTGTGTGCAGCTGTGCGGAATGTACGGTTGACTGTCAGTGTTGTGTATGGTGTATCAGGTACAACATACTTCGGGTCAATCGCGTCCGTAAATGCTTTCTGTTTCGCATATCGCTCGGGGAGTAACTCCTCGAACTGACGTGCCAGAGTCTGCAGATATGGATACGACTTTGCAAACAGTTCAGGATTCTTTTCGGTGTATGCTGTAGCGCGACCATATGGAATCCGAGGATACCGATCGAACCAGCCAGCAATACCAGAATTCACTGTGTTTGCGTAGGAAGTGTCGGAGATATAGTTCTTGACCATATCTTTAGCTGCATCTTTGCGCTCTGAGGCAGACATAGGACGAACCGAGTCCAACCACCAGTCAAAGAATTCACTATACTCGACACCAGTTTTCTTGATTCGATCTCTGAGCCAAACACGACCACGACCTGCCTCATCTGGCTTATGTCGAGCGATCGCATTTTCGATAGCATCAAAGTCTTCATCAAGAGATGAGTCAGGTGCAGTAAATATAGCGTCCAAGATATCCTCTTGAAGAGGTGTCACCCAGTCTCGCTTACCATTCTGCCCTGCTCGTGGTCCAGCTGCGAGTCCACGATTCTGTGTCTCGATTGCCGCTGGAGCCAATCCTTCAAATGCACCCTCTTGTTCAGCGGATGAAAACACACCCTTGCGGAACTTGAAGATTACATTGTGTTCACCGTTGCCCTCGTTGAATCTGTCGAGAGCATACAAATCTGTATCTGCTGTGATGATCTGGTCATAACTGGAATCATCCAGCCACTTACCAAGTTTATCGTCACAGTCTTGCTTTTCAATCGTTAATTCTTTTACCATAATATATCATCCCGTTTAATTTAGTCCGATGAGTCCCCACCCGTGATTGGCTATTGCGTTGAGTATAATAAACCAACATGTAGCCATATGAGTAATCCACCACACAGTACGGATAGCAGCAACAGTATTAGCTTGCTTATCTGTCTCGCCAACTTTTTCACCTAGACTTTTTGCCCATATTCTCCACCATTTATACATTATACACCAGTCCCCTGTAAATGTCAAGCATTGTTTCTTTTTTCTCTCACATCTTTGACTGCTGCTTTGATCGCATCTTCTGCTAACACAGAACAATGAATCTTAACTGGGGGTAATGCCAGTTCTTCAGCAATCTGGGTGTTTTTGATCTGCTCGGCATCATCGATGCTTTTACCTTTGACCCACTCAGTCAGCAATGAGCTGGAGGCAATAGCTGAACCACAGCCATAGGTTTTAAACTTGGCATCTTCAATAATGCCATCGTCGTTGACCTTGATTTGTAGACGCATTACATCACCACAGGCTGGTGCACCGACCATACCAGTTCCAACATTTTCTTCTTGTTCATCAAGTTTCCCGACATTGCGTGGATTCTCATAATGATCGATTACTTTATCGCTGTATGCCATCTCCCATCGCCTCGCTCAGAAGTTTTTTGTTGCGCACAACCTGATTGTAGTTGTAAGCGTTTCTTAAAATAGACAAATCCACTCCTAGTTGACTTGCCGACTTCATAAAGGCACTGGTATCTTTCGGGAAGCAGTGCCCACCAAATCCTCGTTCTTCCGTCACAGTCATATGGCTGTCACCAATACGTTCGTCACGGCTGACAAGATCCTTCACGTTATTATAATTTATACCTGCTTCTTCACAGAGATCGTAGATCTGATTGAAGAATGCAACCTTTGCAGCCAAGAAGCTGTTGACGGTATATTTCATCACTATGAGTTCTTTTGGATCGCGTCTGAACATCTCACAACCCTGCTTCCAGAATAGCGATGCCCAGAACAGATCATCACCCCCACCAAAATACATTGACTCTCTGTTATTTATGTCCTCAAGCGCATGCTCTGCTCTCAGGAACTCAGGGCTGAATGTGATTTCGTGGTCTGGATAGATCCCTTGGATATAATCCCATCCCTCGAGAGAGATAGTGCTTTTGATCAGGATAGGAATCCCAGCAGGACACTGATCAAGGACATTAAACACATTGCTCATATCGCAATGACCATCCTTACTATCAGACATCGGTGTTGACACTGCGATAATCACAGCTTCTGGATTACCGATCTTATTCTTATTGTGTGCTGGATCCACAATCGTTATGTCGTGCAACTTATGAACCGACAGAGCCATTTCGTGCGCTCGACCGACAAACCCATATCCAAAAATTGTTATCTTCATTTGTATTGCTCCACGATTATATCATCACATTTGCTGAGGAACTTAATACCATCATCGCTTCGGAGGTGTGGTTTTTCCCAGACTACGCGCATAATTCCTGCTTGGTAGATTAGTTTGGCGCAATCCATACAGGGTGCAGTGGTGCAGTATATCGTTGCGTCCATACAATTTTCTGATGACCTTGCGACCTTGGCGATGGCATTCGTCTCAGCGTGCAACACTTCTGGTTTAGTGACTGGCATATTACCAAACTCGTCTGTGGTCTCACAGTTATTGTCCCAGCCAGAAGGCATGCCATTGTAACCGATCGAAATGATTCGGTTGTCCTTCACAATCACAGCACCAACCTGTAATCGTTTAGCGGTCGAGAGTTCCGAGTAAATCCTCGCAACCTTCATGTGTGCTTTATCCCATTTATTCATCAAATTCTCCTATCGATCCATAACTCAAAATCATATGGTATCTTGTTTCTTCGCTTGCGTTATACACATAATGGTCTCGGCAGGTGTCGACATTATATAATTTACCCTGTTCTAGATGATACACTTTCTGATTAGCGACATCTGACGCATCATACATAAAACAATACGGGTTTGTAACTACAGGATAGTGATACTTTCTAACACCATCTCTATGTAAAACCAATCCAGATTTTGGCTTCAACTCATTCAATGTAACCTTATGGAAGTCCACACCAATCTTGTCTACTGCTTCTCTTACCTTTTGTGGAATTTCCTTGTTCCAATATTTGTAGTCGTCATCCATATAATTCAACAGACCTTTAGCATATGCCACATTGGTGAAGTGTTTGGTCATTCCTATCTCAAACACTTCTGGGTCATTGGCGTGTTTACCCGCAAACTCTTGCAATTGCTCTGGTGTCAAACTTATCTTTGGTGTATTCTCCTGCCAGTAGTTTGACTGCTCTGAGAATCTATTCTTCAGAAATATCTCAGCGCGACTAAACTCTTCAACAAAGGTAGATTGTTCTATTATTATACTCAATTCGTCAACGATGTCAAGCACTAAATCTATTTCTTCTACCATATCGATCATCTGTCTGCCCAGTCCTCGGCTTTCCAGCCCGAGCCTTTATTTTCGTTTGGGTCAAATGGCAGGGGTTCTATTGAATCAAACCACTCAGCTGCCTCTTCGTCTAGAGACCAAATTAAATCTTGGAATTTTACATTCTCACAGAAGTTGTCTCGATATAAAGTATAGCCCTTCATCTTTCTGATGATTTCTTCGTTGTCAAAGATGTGTGCCATCTTCTGCTTTTCATCACGATAGATTCGGAGGATATCCAACCCTCTCTCGAATCCTTCGTTCATATATTTTTTCAGAGATTCCTCCGCATTCGTGACAATGCGGTCGAAAATATGTTGAGGGAATAATCTTATGTCCGCGAGACCGTGACCGCCTCCTGGATATTCTAGTGGTTCATTGACATAGATGTGATCATAAAACCTCACATCTTTATCGAAATACAGACGCTGATACTCCTCCATATTCATAATCATGGCAGAGGTATAGACAGCATTGACTTCGATTTCGAATCCGAGATCGTAATACTCGTTCCAAGTTTCCCAGCATTCATCCCACTTCGCGCCATCGCGATTATATTCAAACACATCTCCCACGCCATCCATTGATGTTCTAAGTTCAATGTTTAATGGCTTTATCATCTCGGGAATAGACTTATTCTTCCACGTGTTGTGAGTGAGGTTGGTGTTATATTGTATTCGGATAGTCTTGACATAATCCGAGTACTCTGGGTCGTCTAGCAACTCAACAAGTTTGTCAGTAACTTTCCAGTGTACTGGCATCATCATCGGCTCGCCACCAGCCCAGTTTATCTTCTTACATCTTTTTTCCATAATAGATCGGATGATAGAATCTGCTTGTGCTTGCTCATATGGTTTGTCCATATTATTTGGCCAATCAAAGCCATACATCTTCTTCTCGAGAGTCGCCCAAGTCGAACTGAGTACTGGTGTGCAAGTCTGGCATTGTAGATTACAGTGGACTGATTTATGTTCAAAATATTCTGGCTCGACATCCATCGAACCATCCTCGTTCACAAGGGGAATGAGTTCATCGACATTCCATTCTTGTAGTCCCTCTTGACGCAATGATTCAAGACCGTTGTCCTCCCGATAGTAACACACACCACACATGTCCAGCTTTTCTCCAGCCAGCATCCTGAGACGAATACTCTTCATCTCCTCGCTGTTCCACCACTCTTCATCAGTACGCTGTTTGTCTTGTGATACTCTGGGTGTTGATGAACAACAGAGTCTGCGTTCATTGCGCGTCCCTGTGTAGACGTGGTTCATAATATATGGACAGATTACATCAGACATCCCACTCATACCCTGCCTTTTTCAATAGATTCATTGTTATGTGAATATGTCTATTCGATCCATAGTGATGTAAATCTCTAGACAAGTCATGTTCTTGGAACAGAGAAAAATAATCATCACCATCACAAGGATCGTGAATTAATGGTGTATTGAATTGATCACACACACTTTGCATGGCTCTCAACACTTTCTCTCTGTGTAGGATCCATTCATCTTCTATGGTGGGTAGTGGGAATGGCAACGACAATGTCCCATTAACAGTGTGGTGTTCATAACCCTCTGCTGGGGTGCACATAAACACGTGTGATGGCTTGATTTTCGGTAGCCAATACAGCAGGACTCTGAATGCAGAATCTAGACTGCCATCGACAATCCCAAGATTATATGCTCTCACCTTCAGAGTTTGACTCAGACGAGTAGACCAAATTTTACCCTCTGGCATACCGACACCGAATGTATTTGAATCACCGAGACATATTACACTGCGTTTCTTCGGTTCAGTCGGCATTTCCTCGCCTCTGAATCCATGAGAGTTTATTCTGTATGATAAATTGACCCAATCATTCATTCCCTTATCTTCGTGATTGTAGTCATATTTGTGACCGATGACACGGTCGCTGAGTTGTGGTGAATGGTGGCTCCAACCATACTTTTCTAATTCGTAATAGTTGGTCTCACAGTTTTCTTTATACAGTTCCTCGGTGTCACCTGCGTAAAATGGGAGTTCATCAGGTGTGTGAACCTTCCCGTCTGATCTGCCCCATTCTTCTTTCATAATCTATTCTTGCTCTTTGTCCTCGACCCACTTGTTAAATTGAGCAGAACCGACCTTATCCTCAACCCATTCCAAAACTACTGCTGCTCCGATTGTGGCTCCTTTGCGTTCACCGAAGTAGTGGCCAACAAGATATGCGAGTCCAATACATGCCCAAGCGATAATAGTGTGTGTTAACGTATCCATTTGTTTTCCTTTATTTTACGAAACACTTGTTCAGCCGACTCCGTATAACTTACTTCTGTCGGGTGAACACCGTCTCGTGGCTGTCCTCTGGCGTACCACTCAGCTTTATCTTTCAAACCCTCAGTTCCAATAATAAGGGTTGATGCGATCATATTGGGATGAGTCTCATACTTTTCTCTCAACTCAGCTGTAGCGTCTAACTTTGTGTACTCATCGTAACGCCACATAACAGCAATGTTTCTGGGATAATTTATCAATTTTCCAAGGTCAGCATCATATGCTTCTGTCATCATATCTATAACCGTTGAATCAAACTCTTTTGAGTCAAACTTGGCTCGGGTATGTTCATTATACCCACCAAGATCATACGATTCTTTTACCTTCTTGAAGTGTGCTTTGAATATTCTTTTCCAGTTGTGATTACCGACCTGAATGGCATCTTCGAATTCAAGGCGTGTTACATCCCAAACCAAATGTGAAACTGTGCAAATTGGTTTCAGGATGTCAGACCAAGCATCTATAATACGCATCGATGATTTAGCACCACCATTATTGATACTCAGATTATATACTGGCTTTCCAGTAATCTCCTGTAATTTATAACAAAATCCTTGCTCTTCGTTATGTCCTGTCGCAAATCCAGCACTGTTGCCAGTGACCAAAATACAATCTCCAATACCTTCGAGGTTATCGAGATCAGTCATATCTTTTTGTTCGCGATAACCATACTTGTTGAGTTTGTATTCAATTGGTTGAATTTGGTCATCGACCAACCATCCACTGTCGCGAAGATAATCTTCTCTTTCTGGGGTTACGAGACTACAAGAATCTGAGCCAAACCAAGCAAAGTTTGCATTCAATGCACTGGTCGGTGTTGACCTACCAAATGCATATGCCTCTGGTGGTAAATCGTACACAGGAGCGTGTTTTCCATATTGCATGCACGCCCTTGTTTGGCGATACATTTTGATTACATCCTTGTCATCACGCCCAAGATTGATCATGACGGAGAACTTTCTCGGATAGTCTGTACCCAAGCATCTCGTGCCTGACTGCGCTCAAAGCAATCATCGCGATACATATCTTTCAAGAAGTTTAGATTGTTCTCGATATATTCTTCAAGAGTGACTCTTGGGTCACCGAATGCATCACGTTCAACACAATTCTTATGCCACATGGTTGTTGCCCACTCTAGAAATTTAGTATCCTGTAACTTCATGGTAGATTTCCTCCCAGTTTTTCATTGACTTAAACTCGCCCTTTGCTGTCATATTGTGTCCATGACGAACAAGTAAACTCTCAAACCCACAAGCTGCACCAACTTCTGCATTCTCAGGTTTGTCTTCAATCCAATAACAACCATTGTACGTCTCACTCAACTCACACAGAATCTCATCTTTGTCTGCGCCAGTATCAAGACAGATAACTTTCTCAAACGTGTTATCACCGAACAGCTTACTCAGGTTGCGCTCTCGAAGTTTCTGCGCATACGGATCCAGAGACAGACTTGTCACGGCAATGAATTTATATTTATGCTTCTCGTGCATCAACTTTATATAGTGTTGCGCATCACGGAGAGGCGGCAGGAAACCGATCGAAGCAGAGGTATTAAACATGCGAACCATATGACGCGACACTGGCTTCTGGATGTTAAAACGGTTGTGGATACCATACATCTTCTTATAATCTTTAACTGGAGTGTGTCCTTGGTTTACCATCCAAATGTCAAATGCCTCTTCCCAATCGAGGCACACTCCATCAACATCAGTAAGTATATACTTGTCCTTCATTACAACTCCCATACACTGGAAAGGTCTTGTTGAATGACATGCCATTCAGCCATGGTAGTCTCGAGAGCGAAATCGCGCATCTCAGGACGATTGGCGAACTGCTCGTACACAGCATACTCAACGACTTTAGAAGTCTCGTTGTAGTTGCTTTCAGCAATTTCTTGACACTCATAAACAAATCGGCTCATCTTACTCATAATCATTCTCCAACAAAATATACACTAATTATACTACAATCGAGGGGAAAGTCAAGCGTTTTATGCCTTTCCAGCAGCAACACGATGACGAACCAGAGACAACTCTGTTCCTTCAAGACCCAGACGGATCTCGCGGACACGAGCCACGGCATCATCAATTACTTGCTCAATCGAGACATCACTGAATAGGACAGCAGAAGCCTTGGAGCCACTAGAAAATTCAACGGTTAGATCAGCTTTAAACATATTTCTCTCTCTTTTCTCTCAATTTATACTCTATTATACCGCAGAGAGGACAGAAGTCAACACTTTTCTTGCTTTTTATACAATATAAATATACTGTAAATACAACAACTTATGAATTATTTGAGGTTATTATGGCTAGAGCATCCCGATTTTTTGCGTTTCGAGCGCGGGATGAGTTCTGGATCGTTGATGAAAACACCCTCCAAGACGTCCCCAAACCCCGAGAACTGCTAATTAAACTCTCCACAGTCGAGGCTGCGAGAGAATATGTGCTCACCCAAAACAAGACAGAGTTGCCTATAGTTGATAGGTGTCGAGATAGGACTGGCTGGCACACACCAGAAGGTCGAGAGAGGATACGAAAAGCCAAAATAGGGGATAAACACCCCCATAAGGCTGGTCTTTCCGACGACCATAAGCGTAAAATTAAAGAAACAATGACAGGTACTCGGGTTGGAGAGTTCAACCCCATGTATGGTCGCAGGCATTCCCCAGAAACAGTCGCCAAGATCCGTCAAAAAGCGTATGAAAGACCGAGGCGAAAGTGGTGTGTCGAACCAGATGGAAGCATGCACCTCATCCCAACCACCGATGACTTACCAGTTGGATGGCAGTGGGGAAGATATTTTGACCCGTACAAACCTGTCTAGGATCTTGTCGTGCTGTTCTGGTCCAGGATGATATCCGTCTCTAGACTCTCCATACCACTCAAACGGGCTATGATCAGCGTAATGTAGATTGGTATCTCTACAGATCCACTGAATGGCGTCCAGATTCTTTTGTTTTTGCACTGCAATCTGTGGTTCTGTCGAAATGTGCTCGAGAAAGAGTTTCTCCTTGAAATAACTTTCATCTGTGATTTCGTGACCGCCCATTTTCTGCACAATAATGTTGTGCCAGATCCCAGAAGACCATCCGACGCCATCTTCTCTAATAAACTCTTGACGATTAGGTGCTGGTTCTAGGAGATAAACATTCTCTGGGTTAAGTTTTGGAACCCAATACCCAAGAATACGAGTGATTGTGTCCAGACCACATGATGCTTGAGACAGGTTCACAAACTGGTCTTTGGTGTTGTGTTTGTATGCCCATCCGTCCTCTTGATTTAGACCAAATGCCAATGTAGTGCTATCGCCAATGTATAGATCACATCCTTGTGCAGCGTCCTCCATTTCAAAATCCATACGGAATCCGTCTTGGTTGAAGCGATATCTAATTACTTCGCCTTCTTTGTCGAATTTTGCACGATCTGGAGTGTCCATGATAAACCAGTCAACAGTTTGACCACAAACTTCTTGGTGATAATCAATCGGCTTTTGCATCTTTTTTCTTCCTTGATTTTTTCTTCACTGGTTTATTGTATTCCTCGATACCGAGTGGCTTCATCAGCTTCTCGAGTTTCGGGTATAATTCCAGCAATTTGCCATCCTTGACACTTGTTAACAGATCTGCTTCATTGTAATGCAGACCCTCCAAGATTTGAACCCAATTCATCTCTTGCTTCCACGTCACAAGATTTCTGAGATTACTATTTGGATCCAAAAACGTATTGATTCGACGCCATTCCATCTGGATCGTTGTATCACCCATTCCGTCTGGGATGTCTCTATCCAGCTTTACGTTCTCAGGCATTCCTTCAGGAAGACCCCACTCGATCTTCACCGCGCCAACACCTGCTCGTACGAGGGGAACGATTGTTTGGTTCGTTGCAGCCCATTCTTTGAGTCGACCGACTTGACCATCTACAGTCGGGGCTTCGAATACATAATCAAACCCTTCGTTTACTTGTCTAAATTTTCTCATAATTTCTCCATAAATCAGTATATATACTAGAAGTCTTCAGCGACTTCCATCATATTTCTCAGACGATACTTGATAAAGTAATTCAACAAGTTCGCTCGGCTCTTACCCTTTTGTCTCTGATATTCGCCCACAATCTCGTCTTTAATTTCTTGCGGTGTCATCGAGAGGTCAACCAACTGTCGGTTGCGGACATATCCCGAAGCCATCTCACCAGATACAAACTCCTCTGGCTTCTGCTTCTTCCACTCAGCAAGTAATGCCTTGCGGATCGGCTTCTGTCGCTTTCCCTCTGTAACGAATGTGTCATCGTCACTCAGGATGTTGGGAACACCATCGCCCTTGTCGCCAGAGATAATATGCTCCATCAACACTTCTTCTGGTGTACCATCCAACTTCACCCACTTCTTCTTGATAGGCGAGAACTGCTGAACATTCGAGAACTTTTGCAGTTGCTGGAAGTCATGGTCGCCTGAAAGAATAAGGAATGGCTCTGGCTCGGCAAACATAGGATGATCAGTCATATCATTCTCTTGACTGTACTCAGCCAGTGCACCAATGACATCATCTGCCTCTGCGCCATCAATATCAAGGACAGGGTATGGAAGAAACTCGTCCAACTCACTGCGGATCTGATGTAACGCATCAAAGATAGAAGACCAATCGTGACCGCTAGAGTCTCGAGACTTCTTTCGTGATGCCTTATAGAACGGATAAACATCTCGACGCCAATAGTGTCGATTGTCACAGGCGATAACTACCTCGCCATATTCATTACCAAACCGCTTTCGATAGTTGCGAATCTGGTTCAGAATCATATGACGCAACAGGTCGAGGTTCATCTCGACATCTGGACGACCACGTGTTTCTGCCATATAGTTAGAGATGAATGTTTGGTTATAATCAATAACAATCATTCTTCATCCTCCTTTGGTTCATAACCCCAAGTGTATCCGAGGTCTGGGTAAAATACGCCATGAGATCGTTTGGGTTCACCATCTGGATGATATGCCATCACCCGACTCGCCCATTGTATTCTCTTATCCATATTCTCACCGTAATAATTATCAACCCAATCTCCGTCTCGGAGATATCGGTTCATATTGCGGACATAACCTTCGATAGATTTCACTCTAGCAATCGCGCCTTTTACACCAGCACGCATGTTGGCTCGCTCGCTCTTGAGTTCTTCTGTATTAGATTTGATCCACTCTTTGACCTTGTTGTATGAAAGATAGTGATCGTCTTCTAACTCGAGCACTTCCTTACATACGTTCTTGGGTTGAGTGGGATTCGCTGCCTGCTTTGCGGCACGTGCTTTTGCCAAACGCTCGCCTGCAGCTTTCTTTTGCTCTTCTGTCATCGGCTTGCGTCTACGCTTGGGCTTCTGACGAACATAGGGGGTTGGTTCTTTTGCCATAATGGACTCCTTTAGTAATACACTAAGTATATATCAGAGTATCCAGAATGTCAAGCATTATCTTGCATCTTCTTCTTTAACCCATATCGGCAGTTCACCGCTGGGAGCAATATTCACCATATCTCTAGTGAATTGACCGCTATGCACCATATACTCAAAAGTCTTAAACAGCTTCTGGAACCGAAGTTCAGCAATAGAGCGTAGACCTAGAAGTTGATTTTGTAGGTTGTCACAATCCTTTGCCGATAAATCTAGATTGTCAGTATTGTGGAAGATCAAATCAATGTCTTCCACAATACCCCAAGCAGCCATAATTTCAGACTCTAGATCGAATCTATCTTTCTTCATGCGACCTTCTTGATACGATCTACGATAATCGTGCGCCACGCAGTCTTGTCGACATCAAATACCACTAGGTGGCTCTCCGATGCTTTAGATGTACCGCCCTTGGTTTCGGGGACAACACTTTCCTGCAACGTGCAATTCATCACACGCTCTGTGCCGTCCAGTTTATCAAAGGTAATTTCAACCACTCGGTTGGATAGTTCATTCACAATATCAGTCATATTAATCTCCATAATATATTTCCCGTTTAAAGTAATACCATTCTACCACAGATCTCTATAGATGTCAAGCATCATTTTTCTTTTTATCAATCAACCATTGTAGATTAGACTTGATAGATTTTCTGTCAACGGGGTTTAGACTTTCACCAGCACTGATTTTATCCATGGCATCTTCAAATGCTTCGTCAGTTTCTATAGGTTTGTCTTCTACCGTTTCTTCGGGCACATCATCCAAGTCTTCTACAAACTCTTCCATGGGTGTTTCGGTTGCAGTTTCATCCAGAGACATAAACTCGATGCGTTTACCTGTAGCCATATTCAACTGCATATTTGCCGCGATAACGAGTAGGATAGCGAGAGGGTCGAATACCAGTACAAGCATAATGATTACAAACCGAACTGCTTCTTCCAAGTTTTGCCTGCCATCATCATAAAGCAGATCCGCAATATATTTGATTGGACCAACCTCTACCTCGAATGCTCGAACCTCGGCAGACATCTCAGATCTCGTATCATATAGACCATCGTTCTCAGCTTCTGCTTTGTCGATGATAGAACGCATAATCTCGCGCTCTTCTGCTTGCTCTTTGCGAGCATCCAGACCACGAGTAACATATCCGAGATCGGTGTAGCGATCTAGTGTTGCATCGAAATTGTCGAGAGTGGTTTGAGCGCGAGAGATCGCCTTATCATTAGATGCGATACGGATGTCCAGTCTCTCGATCTTGGCTGTCGCGTCTCCGCTTTCCACGCCCTGATCAATATGCGCTTTAGATAGGAATCCGAAGATACCCATTGATGTGATGATTGATAGGATTGCGACCGCTGGGATGAAATATGCCTTCATAAAGATATTGGCACGTTCCCAGTTTTGATATAACCATGATGCAGTAACCAATTTGGCGACTTCAAGGACGACACCCATCGCTAGGATAGACATTGCAGCTGCAGGAAAGATCGCCATAAGTCCGACGATCGAGAAATACCCAGCAACGGCTGACACACCCAGCGCGGATGCAAACAGTAATATTACATATCCCATGCTCTATACCTCATTCCTGCAATCTTTTTGATGTTGATTTGTCTTGAATCAGCAAGTTTAGAACGAAACATTTCGGGTGTCAAAACTTCTTTCAGCTTCAACTGTTCATAAAATCTATATTCTTCATCCCACTGTTCTTTTGTGTAGTCATCTTTCGACCAATCTTCAAACATAAAATGGTATTCTGGAAATGCAGACAATTTTTGTTCTAGTGTGGAGTTTCTCAGTAAATAGTCTGATTCAGTTCCAACACGACTGTCTACATAATTTGATAAATCTTTGAAGTGAATAACATGACTGATTTGCTCGATATTGATGTTATGAAGATATGGTCTGCCATGTTGTATCGAACTTAGCTGGCAAGAAGATCCAGATTCAGCACGTTCATACGGATCTCTCAAAACCAATACGTTTGGGATCGGCTTCGCTGCATTTTTCATTTGTGCGAAAAGAGTTTCGTAATTGTTGAATTGATCGAACGAGACTTTGGGAGTATAGTTGTGTAAAAAGTCTATCTCATCTTCAACATGTTCGCCTATGATCTTTGTCGTGATGGAACGAGAACCCACTCTTCCGACCATTGCGACATTCATCATGTCAGTTCTAATCACACATAACATTACGCGGTTTCCACTCCAGTTCTACAAAGTCTGCTAATGGCTCTTTGTTCAATCGTATATTCAACATAGAGTTGAGACACTTTGGGTCGTGTCTCTGCTGCCATTGCAGAAGAAACTCTTGCATCTTCGCCCAAGATTTCTTCTCGAACTCAGCAATCGTTTCTTTCACTAATTCACCTTCGTATTGTAGCACATACCTAGACGAGCCATAATACTTTTCATACAGTTTCTGCGGTTTACCCGAATATCCTATGTAGTAATCGCCATTCGGAAAATATGTGCAGTAAACTCGGTGAACCTGTTTTTCTTTAGGTTTCCGTTTTTTAGCCATACACTATTTAGGAAGTGTATTATAGCATCATATCCAGACGTTCGATTAGGATCTGTCGGTTCTTCAGGTGTTCCGCTTCGATGTCATTCTTTGATTGACCGTGATATTCAACCGCCAGATTATCACGAATCATAATCTCATTGACTGTCATCACATCAACTTCTTCTGAATCCTCTGTAATAAACTCTCCGAGGATTCTTCCGAATTTACCCTTTCCGTCCATTCGAGTGCGGAGAGTGCATCGTTCCCCAAGTTTGTCTTTGAGGAACGATGCCGCCATTTTTCCGAAAACTTTTTCGATAGGATCTCGCGTCCGCGACTCAGGAGTATCAATACCGTACAGCCGAATACGCTGATTAGAAAGAATAACACCGAACCCAAGGTCAATATCGACATCCACAGTATCACCATCAACCACACGCCTAATTGTTGCAGAATATTCATACATCGTACTCTTCTCCGTAGTCCAGTTCTAACTCGTCTTCAATATCGAGTTCGTCGCCACAGAAAGTGCAGTGAGTTACTGGATAAAAGTTTTTGTCCATCTCGTGCTCAACCCAAAATATGGCATCACACGAGGAACATTCGCATCTTTGCTTTACCATTTATGCTGCTGACCCCCATACGTCACCCCAATCACCTTCAAGTGCGCCACGAGCATAATCGGTGGCACGGTTCTCAAAGAAATTTGTATGAGTAGGTGCGTTGATCATTTCTTCTACCCATGGTAGTGGATTCTTCTTCACTTTGAAGATGCCCTTCATACCGAGACTGATCAGACGACGATCGCAAATGTAACGGATATACTTCTTCACTTCAGCAGAGGTGAGATCCTGCATTTCACCCATGGCAAATGCGAGGTCGATAAACTTGTCCTCGAGTTCTACCATTTTCTCAGCGATAGAATAAATCTTGCCTTTGAGGTCGTCATTCCAGATCTCGAGGTTCTCTTCGACATACTGTCTAAACAGTTTAATCATTGACTCAGCATGCATAGTTTCGTCTACGATCGACCAAGTAACAATCTGACCCATGCCTTTCATCTTACCATGACGTGGGAAGTTCAGCAACATAATGAACGAGGAGAACAACTGCATACCTTCAGTGAATGCAGAGAACGCAGCAATGTTAGTCGCGACAGTTTTCTTATCCTGTGATGCGTTAGACATCTCCATGAAATATTCGTGTTTGTCCTTCATCGCTTCATACTCAAGGAACTCACTGTATGTTGACTCAGGCATGCCAAGAGTCTCGATCAGATGAGAGTATGCTGCAACGTGTAATGCTTCACGTGCTGCAAATCCAGCAAGCATCATACGAACTTCAGGTTGTGGGAAGTGAGGAAGATAGTTGGTAACATAACCACCAGCAACATCAATATCGCCCTGTGTGAAGAAACGAAAAATGTTTGTCAGGAAAGACTGCTCAGCCTCGTTTAGTTTATTCTTCCAATCTTTAACGTCTTCAGCCATTGGTACTTCTGTGTGAAGCCAATGTGATTGCTCATGTTTGAGCCATGCTTCGTATGCCCAAGGATAGTTAAAAGGTTTGAAGTAGTCGCGCTCATCCTGTAGATTTAGTTTCTTAGCCATTTTTCTTCCTAAAAAGTTTTAAATAATTGTTTATGTTTTCGTCTGTTCTATCCCAGATAGATTTCCACTTGTCTGTTGTAATCTCATCAACTACTTCATAACCAACAGACCCCAGACAAGTAGTTAGGTCTTTTTGTGACAGATATAAATTTCTGTCAATTGGTTTTGTTATGCCAGAGTCAAGATATCTCATAAGAACTTCATTAGTGGGCTCTATGTTCTCAGACAAGCCAGTCTCAGAGAATTCAATATTCGTTATCAAAATGTATTCTGGATCGTTAAAATTTACGATTTTTTCCAGAAGGTCAATCGGACTGTGTAGGTGATATAATAATCCACAACACAGAACAACATCATATTTTTCTCTATGAAGTGCATAATAATCATTATACGGAAGATTATACACAGTTCTGTTTTCATCACTTAGAATTATATCTAACATTTCACAGCAAGTCAAGTCTGGTTCTACGACCGTAAACTTCTTTGGATTGCGCAGATTAATGTATGAGGACATTGTCCCGTGTGCTGGTCCAAGTTCTAATACTTCTTTATCTTCGCATATCGAAAAAAACTTGCCATCAATATAACGAAGAATATTTACTATTGACTCATTATTAATATGAACCTCAAATGGATTATACCCCAAATGTAGAGTCCCAATCGGTAAGTGATTGTGAAAGTTGCACTAATTCTGTATAGCCACCGATGTGCGTATCGCCTGCATAAATTTGAGGAACCTGACCAGTTGGTTGATATTCTTCTTCAAATTCAATTTCCATACCATCTAAAAACTGTTTTGCTTGACTACAGAAAGAGCAGTCATCCCTTGAAAATATCTTGACTAACATTAGTTTGTTCCTTTATCTAATTTGTTAATTTGTTTGAATGCCCATTCGCGCTCCTTGCACCAAGGGCAGTAACCACATCTTCCCTCATCGAGTTCAGTGCAGCTATGTGTGATATCCATTATTTCTTCAGCAATACCCAAGTCAAATGCTATTTGGACAACTTCATCTTTTGTCATCTCAGCAAATGGTTGTGGAACCAAAGTTTCAAATGGAGTACCTTTAGTGAGGATACGATCCTGATCAGGTTCCATCTCATCATAATACGCTGTTACAGCTGTATACACAACATCAGCATAACCCTCAACTAATATCTCAGAGACTCCGCTCTTCACATAGTCGGAAGGATTGTCGGAGTCGATACTTCCCACCACATTAGTGTCGGTATCATACCCTGACCATTTCAGGACTTGGTTTGCATATTTTACTGCCCCATCGATCTTTGGGACTGTGTAAGGTCTACAGCTTTGACCACGTTTCTTACACTCTTCATATATGATGTGCCAGAGGACGGCACTATCCCAACCACCTGAAACACAAACTGCTATTCGTTTGCCTTCAGGTATATTAGCCTTCACATGCGATACATTCTTCATCATTCACCAACGCACTCATATCAAGTTCATTTATCACTTGGCGTTCAATCCGCTTCGAGACTCTATCAGCTTTACCGAGTTTTTCAGATCGGCAGTAGTACAGAGTCTTCAATCCTTGCTTCCATGCCAAGTAATGGATTGCGTGGAGGTATTTAATGTTGACGTCAGGACGGAAGAATAGATTGAGTGATTGTGCTTGGTCAATGAATGATTGACGATCTGCAGCATGCTCAATCAACCATCTTTGATCGATCTCCATAGAGGTCTTGTATATATACTTTTCATCATCTGTGAGACACTTGAGATGCTGAACAGACCCATCGTTCGCGATTATTGACGACCAAGTTTCATCATAATCCAGCTTTGAATCTTCCTCACATTTTGCTTTAATGAGTTGATCCAGATACTTGTTTTTGTTAAGAAAAGCTCCCGATAGAGTGTCCTGTCGATAGGCATTCGCTCTAAAAGGTTCAATAGAAGGGCTAGTGTTTCCCATAATAATAGAGGAGGAAGCATTAGGAGCGATAGCCATAACATGGCTAAATCGCTTGCCTGTTCCTTTAGCGTCTGGGGCTTCTCCTCGCGCCTTCCCCAATTGAAGATTTGCTTCATCGAGTTTACTCCTGATGAGTCTGAACATACGCATATTCGCACCCTTGGCGATTGCGCTTTCCCACGCAATACCTTTCTTCTGAAGATATGCATGGAATCCCAGAGCACCGATACCGATGGAGCGTTCACGTGTAGCACTAAACTTTGCTCGTGCTACAGAGTCAGGAGCATTATCAATAAAGAACTGAAGTACATTGTCGAGCATCTCAGCCATATCTTTCAGGAACATAGGATCTTTCGACCAAGCATCATAATTTTCTAAGTTCACTGAAGACAGACAGCAAACTGCAGTTCTTTCTTCGTTTGTGGGGAGAATAATCTCTGAACAGAGGTTAGACTGGTGGATTTTAAGACCGAGTTCTTTTTGGAACTCAGGCATTTTTCGGTTGCTTTGATCAATGAAATGAATGTATGGTTCACCAGTTTCCATACGCAACTCGAGAATCTTTTGCCATAGTGCCTTTGCTGACACTGTTTCGCGGACTGCACCGCTATGTGGGTCACATAAATTAAACCCATCATCTGCATCAGGGTCTTGCATGCATCGCTCAACAACTTCCATAAAGCGATCGCTGATATTGATACCATGGTGCAAATTGAGTGCACGCATATTCTGGTCGCCAGTCGGCTTCCGCATTTCGAGGAACATCATAATATCTGGATGTGAAATGTCTAAGTAAGCGGCATAACTTCCGCGTCTAGTTTTGCCTTGTCGATATGCAAGGGAACTTGCATCATAGGTTTTGAGGTGAGGCATAACGCCCACAGACTTCTCATCGGCTGAGCGAATGCCAAACCCAATACCAACACCGCCACCAAGCATAGAGAGCCATGCTGTCTCACTGAAGTTCTGAACAAGACCATCAGCCGTGTCCTCAATGTAGTTGAGAAAACAAGAGATAGGCATACCACGCTTAGAGCGACCATATGAAAGGATAGGAGTTGAGTATGAGAGCCAATGTTTACTGCTGTATTCATATAATCTTTGTGCGTGTTCTGGATTTGACGAGAATGATTTACTGACATATGCAAACCTCTCTTGAGGTGTAGTTTCTTCGTCTCGCATATAGCTTTCTTGTAGACGCTGAATACCTAGTTTGTCAAATAAATCGTCGCGGGATTCATCGATCTGAATCCCCATATATTCTCGTTTTGCCATTTATAACTCCTGAAGGTAAATCTATTTAGTCAATCTTAAAGTTTGATTTTTTTAACCGATCGTAGACTTCTTTGTGTGTCATTCGATAGGTCGTGAATCGAGCCATAACTCGATGTGTGTCTGTTTTATTGAATACCACGTGTGGTTTGTCTACATTTAATACACCGATGCGGTAGTGCAAAGAATCATAGTCGCCAGAATCATTAAGAAATGTGACGGGTGTTGCTTTCGCATTATTCTCATCCAATACAATGTTAATTGAAGCGCGTGGTGCTTCGTCCATCCATTTATCATAAAAATCGTCACTGATCAGCCGTTCAAAGTGATCCTCGTCTTCGAGGAGATCCCACTTCACACACCAACGATATAGATTATCAACGATATTCTTGCTGATGTCGTTTGGATCAGATGCATCACGATTTATCATCATCTGGAGATCCATCCAAGACTCACCCATATTGGTGGAGTTTTGTCTGCCTTTCTCCAAAAATTTATTCCACTCAGTCATGTCGTTTCTATCCTTGAAGAATATAGACGCCATGATGTCAGTGTGTAATGCAAACGATGAATTTGGATTCTGTATCGTATACGAACTACCCATTTCCATCGGGACTTGTAACAAGTCCTGCAATTGTTCTTTGTGCTTTTTCAGCACTGGCAACCATTCGCCCTTTTTCATATCATATGGCGAAACAGCTGAATAAGAGTTTACATCATCCACATTCGAGTTTTCGTGTGTGGGTAATGCAGCACCCATAGACAAGGCATTTTCTTTGGCGGTTTGCTTTACATCTATATCTTCCAGATATTCAGCAACCTCAGACCGTAGACCGTCATAATCGACATCCCAATCTATCTCAAAGACCTTATCTTGACTCACTCCTCGAGAGCCTTAACAATGTCTGGGAAGTGCTGTCCGATAATTTGCCAGCACTGATCAGCTACAATCATATGTTCTTTCTGCGTACCATTAGCACGTCGCAGGTCGCAGTAGTGAATCCATGAGCGTAATGAGCCAGCCATATATAACGTAGACATCGTGTTACCTTCTGGGAGGACAGCACGTGCTTGTTCTTTTGCAATGCCGCGCTCCAGTGCCCAATCGTATGCTTCTTTTGCTGCATGAATTACTCTTGTTTGTTGCATATTCCAAGACTCTTGTAACATTCTATCTTCGGTCTCAACCGAGTTCTGTCTGTTTTTAGGATCTTGGAGTCTAGCTTCACGTGTTTCCCATTCAGTCGCCTCAGCATATCGCTGACTAAACTCTTGGAAAGAAAAGGATCGGTGTCGTAGGATCTGACGAGCGATATCTCGTGTCGTCTTAATTTCCATCGTCATATGAACCATCTCAAACGGTGACCAGTGATCCTCGCGCATCAAATAACTCAATAACTTTGGGGCAGTCTTTTTATTGCTTTGATTTCCTGGATTGCTTACACGCGCAGTATACGCCACCAATTCACTTGCTGTGCTGCAATCAGTTGTCGCTGACGGTTTACTCAGCGCGACTAAACTCACTTGACTCATATTTTTCTCCATAACGAATATTTTGCTTTAGCGGAAAGACCACTAAAAGTGTTCTCTTGTATTAATTTATAAGAATCAATACCCTCGTTCTCCATCTCATTGATGTCTTTACCGCTGACATTATTTGGCCAGATAACCACATTATAACCCAGATTTATGTACTTGTCAAGCAAATTACACACCTCTTTATTTCGTGGTTGGTTGTCGAACACGATGGTAGTCTGCTCCTTAATCAACCCCAACTCATCAATCTTGTTGAAAGAAGTGCCAGCACAAGCGATGCTGTTGGGGATGAATAGACTGTCAAGTGGTGCTTCAACGACGATAACTGGCTTGTTCTTATCGACCGTATCCATACCGTAGACAGTTGGAGCATCCTCGTTCACCTTCACGAGAATGTACCGTAGAGCCTCTCCGCGCATGCCTCGCAGCGATACAGCAGTCAACCTACCACTAGCATCCATAAATGGTATGGCTAGTCTTGGCTCAGTGGTTTTTATAGATTCTTTGTATTTCTCATTGAGACCAACCACGTTTTGGACATTGTCCACATAATATAGTCTGCTCAGAGATTCTTTTGGTAGTCCTCGACCAAGAGCATATTCAACTGCCTCATGGTCTCGGGGGAGGATAGACAACTTATCCATCAGCTGATCAATAAGCGTCTTCTTCTTGAAGACTGGTTTGAAGTCCATCACCTTCTGAGGTTTAGAATGACCCTTACCTCTGCCAGTCTCGCCATCAGCAAACCGTTCAAGGACATACTGCTTGTAGAGAATGGTGTCGATCTCTTTCAGTAACTTACCGAACGAGCCAGACCACTGGCAGTTATGGCATTTATAGAGGAGGTCATTATTCTTCTTGAAGAGATATCCACGCATCTTGCGCTTGTTCTTCTGAGAATCGCCACAGATTGGGCAACGGACATTGAATAGATACTCTCCCTTTCGCTTGAATAGTTCGAAGCGAGAGGAAGCCATATTCAGGTATTTAACATCTACATATAAGGACATAATGGATATTATGCCCCATTTCTATCTAAAAGACAAGGATTATTTTAAGAAAAGATTTCAGAGATCCAGTCGAATGCACCAGCGATGAAGCCACCCAGAGCAGCAACACCCATCATAAAGTACCCTCTTTTCTCGATGTCGTTGATACGTTGTTCGAGTTCCTGTTGATCAGAACGGATACTTTCTTCGCGGGAATCTATTGAAGTCTTGAGTTCGTCTATCGCTTCCATAATACGGGCAGCAGTATTATGCATATCTTTAGCCATCTCTTTATTCCCTGTTGTGATTCGAGAGTGCAGTTCTTTCAGATTTTCATCATTCTCAGAGCGTCTTTTCTCGACCAACTTTGTGAGATCCTCAGTATCTTGAGTTTGGCTTTTTATTTCTGTTTCATGGACAGCCAGCATCTGCTGGATGGCAATAGAGATTGTGGTCATCTTGTCGATAGATTCGTCCAATTTTCCGAACAGATCTTTCATTTGACCAACTTCCGTGGATAATACGGCTAATTTAGTTTCGACTGCTTGGGGCACGCTTCTTTTTCCTTCTTACGAGGGGCATGAAACGTGGATTTCTTCCAGGCTCACCCTTTGGTCCAACTCCAATTCCGTCAATAGCACCACCGCCTGCACTATTTGCAGCGAGGTCTTCGGTCATGAAATTATTAAATGATAGAAGATTAGAACTTTCTAATAGTTCCGCTTGTTTAATTACTTCTTCATCTTCCATAAAGACTTCTAATAAAGCATCAACATTATCTTCATCATCTTCGGTATACTCTTCTTTAAGTATAGCCATTGCAGCTGCAAAAGTCAACAACCTTTTTGCATTGCGGTCGGGTGATTTCATTAGGGATTTTTGTACTTTGAATACAAATCGTTGAAGGAGGGAATATGCGTCCATTTCCTGAGATGAAACTGGGTCTTTCACCTTGGTTCCATCGCGGTCAATGATGCCCATTTTGAACGCATCACTGCGCTCTATCGGGGTAGCCAACAAGCGTAGAAGCCTATAAGCAACAACTGTATCTACGAATCTTGACATTATAGCTTCCTAAGTTCATCCAATATATTGGCGTCTAGTGGTATATCAGAATACTCATTAGACCCAATAATTTCTAGTGGTACTCTATTTAGGTACACCAGAAAAGACTTTAATATAGCAAAGTGTTCTGGGTCTGTTTTGTAGAATAGCAACTCAGTTGCATTAGACCCGAAAACATTATACAATACAATCAAATGATTGATGATCAGACGTTCGCTGAGAATACCATTCTTCTCATAGCGACGAAAAAGACGTTTAAGATATTTGAATCTTTTTAGATCTTCTTCTAAATCTTCCATGCCCTCGCATTGAGGGTTATTATATTTTTTTATAGCGTAGATCAAAAAATTTGATTCATTCAATTGCATAATATATTTTTTTCTTTTAGTTGGTAACTGCGGCAGTGCCTCCTACGACCCACCACTTAGACCCAATATATATTAGAGTCGCAGTGTCACCTTTTTCGTTGAAAACAACCGTGTCATGACCGAGATCCGAATCATCTAATGTCAACACATTACCTGTTGTATTAGATATCATCGCAATAATCTTGATTTGACCAGTCGTTCCTGCTGCAATAGTCAATGTTCCAGTCGCTCCTGGATCGCTGAGAGTTGTCACAGTCTTTGCGACCGAAACAACCCCAGCACCAGTAAGAGATTCAGAATCATCGATAGCAACTGTTGAACCAAGTTTGACTGGAGTGTCAACATCGGCAAACAGATTTGCTATCGTGACCTTCTGACTAGCACCGCCCTTGACCAGATACAGAGTATCGGCAGAGGCGGCAGTAGTTGCGGCAGTTAATTCACTTAACTTTTGATCAGCCATTTAAATACTCCTATTGTTCAAAGTATTTATATTAGCTTGTAGTCAGTGTGGCAGCGTCAGATGTTACATCATCTGCGCCTGTTTTACTAACTACACAACGATACTTATTAGTTGTAAGACCAGTGTTGTCTGAAATATTCAAGGTAGCTGTTGTTGCTGTAGAGTATACACCGCCATTTGAGATGTTACCAAACGACCCTGTACCGCCTGTCTGCAACTGCCACTGGAAGGTAATCGTGCCACCAGTTCCAGTAGATGCAGCCACTACAGTGAATGTCTCTGCTTGTCCAGCAGCTTTAGTGCTGTCAGCAGGCTGAGTAGTGATAGACAGTAAGAAGTCTTCAAACTCTGTATCTTCAGCATCACCAGTAATGCCGTTTTTCGACAATGCTACAAGTGTTTCCGAAATCTTGCGAGTACCATTTGTGCGAACGTGAACCCAACCAGCATGACCTGCGCCAACAGCTTTGTTAGCTGCCATTTCGTTTTCGTCAACACCGAATACTGTTTCAGAAGTGAAACCAGTAACCGAGTTTGCAGCAATCATTCCTGATGGCTTTTCACTCAATGTGTAGTTTTCACCAGCACCAATAGCAGCGATTGCCGCTCCTGCTGTATCAGCATTTACCACAGTACACGCGGTATTTGAAGCAATTGCTGTGATTCTAAAATCAATGCTGTTTGCTGTAAGAATATCTCCTACTGCTGCAGCTGTTGTAAAGGCGGTGCTATTTCCTGTAACTGCACCAGTAGTTGCCAACGCAATACTGCCTGCGCTTGTTTTATCGTCTGCTTTTCCCCAACCTGACATTTTGTCTCTCCTATAATTGGATATTGTTTAACTATTTATATGTTTTTGGAATGAATCGTGTGAATCGTGAGCACTGTGCATCTTTTCTTTATCAGCAGGTCTAGCTGCAGCAGTATACTTTGACAAGTATTTATGCGCGTCTGCTTTACTGATATTATGCGAACTGCCGTCTTTAAATTTGACTGGCTTGTTAATGGTAACAGCTTTACGGAGTTGCATAACGATATGACCGCCATGGCTTTCGTCTCCAGCTTTCTTACCTTTGTGCTCACCATCATCTTTAGTATCTTTTTTGGTGGTAGCCAAACCCTTAGAGTCTGAACGTGCATGGCGTCTTGCGTCTGCAGCTGCATCTTCTTTTACTGCAGCTTTGTAACCAGCATCAGTTTCTCTTTCTTGTCTGGCTTTCATTCTAGACAAACGCATCAGTTTGCGTTGTGTCTTTGAGCGCATCTCCTCGGAGTCACCTGCCATATCTTCACTGACAGAATGCACTTTATAGTTGCCACCAACCTTATCCATCTTATTACCCTTCATAGCGCGTTCCTTGGCTTTATCAGCCGTCATCGCTTTTGAAGAGTTTACGTGATTGCCCTTGCTGTCGGTATACTTCACGACATGGGTTGCGTCTTCGGAATAAGACGCTTGAATTGTTGATTTCCCGCCCATTCGTTTGCCTTGGGTAGCACTTGTATTGTGCGGGAACTTATCGGCTGGCTTCTTCTTGAATGTTTCCAGACCCGAGCCTTTGACTTTCTTAGCACCAAGACGTTCTTTCTCAGACGCTTGTGTAGCCATTCTGCTCATTGCGCCTTCTTCAACTTCTTTGTTCTCTCGGAAATCAGGGTAAGTTTTCATGCCCAGCTTTTTGCGCTTATCTTCTCTAGCTTTCTTTTCAGCTGGTGTCATCTCAGATGGTCGCTTTGCCAATGGTGCTGTAGACTTCATTAAAGATGCACGGGCTGCTGGATTGCTCATGTTGCTTTTACCAGCATCAGGACCAAATCCTCTTAACTTGATAGCTTCGTCAACTGATTCGTCTTTGGCTTTATGTGCGCCATCAACCTTATTGAAGAATGCTTTCTTTTCTTCGTCAGACATATCTTTGAGAGACTTACCAGCTTTCTTCAGCATTGCGTCAAACTTGGCTTTATATCCATCTTTGGCAGATGCAGCCATGTAGCCATATTCGTCAAGCGATTCTTCAGAGACATTCGCGCCTCGACCGTGCTTCACAAGATACTTACCAGATGCGTCTTTGTGGACAACACCGTTATTTTTCTTGGCATGAGATGCTGCAGTTGATTGGTCAAAGGTTCCAGCGTTATGATAGTCGCGACCTTTCTCACCTTTAGCACCGATATAGCCTTCTTCAACTTCTTCCTGACCATATTGTGCTTTTAATTTTTCGTGCTCAGCTTTTCTGTCTTTGGCTCGCTGATCAAGGTCAACACCTTTCTTCTTCAGATTCGCTTTTAATTTATCTGCAGCAGAACCCTCTTCAATTTCTTCTTCGTTCATTGAAGGTTTGGCAGCTTGGTAGGTTTTGGTTTGTTTTCTTTCGTTATGCTCGTCTTTGATTTGCTTCATGCTATAGCTTCCGTGTGGGACGCCTTTAGTCGCATGAAACTTCAACCTAGAATCAGACATCTTTGAAATTTCTTCAACTACAACTTCTTCAGTCTGATAGCGATTCTTTTGAGTGTGTTGTTTTGCCTTTTGGAATACTTGACTGTCACCTGTTACAATATACATCATAGACTTCATGACTGTATTGACAGCATCGCGCTCTTGTGGATTCAACGCCTTACCAGAACTCATCTTATCCAAGCCACGGTGTAGCATCGGGAGTTGAGCAGCGGGAAGCATTCCTTGTCGTACAAGCTGATCCAGCTTCTTGTAGTCTGCAGCTTCAGCGATAAACTTAGCGCGGATTTCTTTCTCAAGTGACATTATCGTAATCTCCTAGGATTATTCTTTATGATTATAGTATTTATAAACTCAGCTTCTTCCACTTGTAGTCTTCAATAAACTCTTCAGTGCGATCCATCATCTCATTTATGTCAATATTAGCTTCTGGAGTCTGTATCAGGTCTTCATATGTACCCATTCCAGTGGTATGATAGTGGTGGAACCACCAAGAACCAATACCGCCACCATCCCATCCTCTATTTTTTTCGGGATCAAACAATGTTTTCCCCCACTCTAAATGGGCTGTCCACCAATTAAATCCATCATGCTTCCATCTTGCACTTGTCATTGTTGAGTATTGGTTCCAGATATATTCTTGAGCCTCCCTTGGTGCATTGATATCAGACATTTTAGCACCAACCTCGTGGTCGTGAGTATATTCAGAGAATAATCCAGATTCTTTCCATGTACGATCAAACTCAGACTGTGCACCTTTGAACAATACATCACTCTGTTCTCCTGTTATAAACAAAGGGAAAGAGACCATATGCTCTTTTGGCATATTTTTTCTCCACCAGTTGATTCCATCCCAATAAGTCTCTGGAGTTTCGTATGGCAGACCGCAGATAAAAGAACCTGTTGCTCTATATCTTCCGCTGTTATTAGTTTCAAAATATTTTCTAGCATCAAGAAGACCTTGTTTCATTTTCTCGGTCTGTAACCCCTTACCAATAGATTTTGCAGAGGCATGGTTTAGAGATTCAATCCCGTAGAAATGTCCCCAGAATCCCATCTCACAAAGAAGTTCTTTATCCTCTGGTCTTGCTGCGAGTAGATCTGCTCGTATATACCCAGCCATATCAAGGTTGAACGGTAATTTGTTTGTTTCAGCAACAATTGCTCTCATCTTATCTTGGCTATCATTGAATGTCTCATCAGCAACAGAATATGAGGTCAGTCCCCAAGAATCATAGTTTCTCCGTAATTCGTCACCAAGATTTTCCATATCTCTGGTGTAGTCACCCTTGACACCGATTAGATTGTACGCACAGAATTTACAAGCAAACTTACACCCACGGGCAAACTCCAACGTCATATGCTCATTCGGCATAATGAAGTCTCGGTCTTCATATATTACAGTGAGGTCTTTTTGAGGAGCGCAGATGTGGTGTTTATCGCAATCGACATATTTTATTTCGTCGTGCTCAATCGTATATGTAACGCCAGCAGGTTTAGATTCGATTACAACAGAGGAGGGTTTACCGAGGATATGTTTCATGAGTTCGTTAAACCCATATTCCCCATAACCAAACACAAAATAATCCACGTATTCGTGAAGATATATTCCTGTGTAGATGGCTTTACTTCCACAGACGATAGCAACATCTGGATATGTTCTTTTAATCCAAGAAAGATAGCGGAGTGCAGTTTCTACATTCTTTCCAGTGATTGGGAATGTGAGGCTGAGACCAATAAACTTTGTATCTTTTGTGACGCGAGAACTGATCAGTTCCTTGAATTCTTCGTAATCAAATCTCAACCAGAAGTCTAACACCTCAACATCCCAGCCTTCAGTCCGCATAAAGTGCGCGATTTTATACGCACCAGCTGCTCTCTTCACGCTAGTCCAATTGGAATCTCTGATATGCATATGAGATGCTTGGAAAATTCCAAGTATCAATCCATGGTGTTTCATAATATAATTTATACTGGTTAAAAGGGGTTACGATTCGACCTTCGAGGAAGACCACTGACGACAAGACCAATAACCTGCCTTTGTTTTGTCTTTCTTATTTGCGCAATCATGTCTTGCACGGAAGTTTGCTCGCCTTCCTGGATCGTCGCGCTTAATTTCCATATTTGGATCACCGAAACGAACTACTTTAATCTTCTTCGTTGATGGGTCGCGAACATACACTTTAAACTTCTTGTTTGGATTCTCAGAGGTGCGAATGATATTGTTCAACTTCACACCTTTCTTTTCGCCATCTTCCATGATGGTGACGTCTTCCAGATCTAACACTTCATCAAGATGTGCGCAATCATCGCAGCAAGCATCTTCGAGAACCATATCCTCGTCATATTCAGTATGGGCGAGGTCAGTGTCGTGATTCAACCCACCCTTTTTCTTTTTGGTGATAAAGGCATTTACACGAGCATGACCCCATTGCTGTGGAGTGGTTCCTGGACGGTGACCAGTCTTCCAAGCAGCAACGCCACGGTTGTAAACTTTGCGGAGAGTTGCGACCGAGATGCCTGACTTCTTAGACTTGTCAGCCATTGCACCTTCGATGAGTTGATCTTGAAAACTAAGCATCTTCTTATCCTTTATGCATTTTACTTGAGTCATACTTGATAGCATGAACAGGGGTCACTCTAGACCCATGGTAAGTGTTATGTGTAAGACGAGTATTACCAGCCAACAGGTGAGTGTGACCTGTATGTGTATCATGAAGAACGATAGGTTTTTGCATCGATTTACCAGACTTGAATTGTTTAGTGACTCGAGCGTGTTTCGTCTTATCAATATCTCCTAGTTTTGGTCTAGAACCAGCATCAGTATTACCGACTTTCTTAGCAGACATCGGTGTAATCTTCATTGGTTTACCAGACTTCATAGCCTTATGATAGTTCTCAGGATTCTTCAAATGATTCAACATTTTATGAACGTGATGTGGGTATGCACCGTGTGGATCACCAGCCTGTGTGTGCACTTCATCGTGCTCGTCAGTATGGTGAGGTGTTTTCCATTCGCGGTCTTCAATAAAAAAATCTCTAAGTCTTTTCATTTTCCTGCCTTTTTAATCTTGAATTTCTTTGCCTTATATTTAGAAGCATTGCCACCCTTCTTGATAGAAAACTTCTTAGCTTTCTGTGATGCCATACCACCGCGCTTGTTCTTTAGGCGACTCATCTCTGCTTTACGGATAGTCGGAACAAGTCTCACTGCGATACGAGCAATAAGAGGTTGGAACCTAGTGATCATCTTCTCTAGACGAGCCTTCTCGGATGGTGGAAGTGCACCCTTATCGCGACCACGGAGCAAACGCTTATACATCATATTCCTTGCGCCACGAGTAGCACGCATCTTAACACGGGCATTACCACCTGCACGCTTCGATGCACGGATACGAGCGAGTTTCAATTTTGTTTTGTTGCGTCTTGCAGCCTGTCTACGTTTGATGCGACCCATCGGTGTAAGTGCTTCGGTGACTTGAATATCGTCTGCATAATCTTCGTCTTCGATTTCTACCTCAACGACCTCGTCTGCGTCTAGGATTCCTAGATCTAACATATCGTCTACGCTGAGATTATCAGCCTGAAGCATCATATCTCGGATATCTTTTTCGTCTAGAACTGTGTCGATTGGTTCAGCGATAACAGGTTTGCCGTTATCTTCTAGGTCTTCAAGCAAACCAGCATACAAACGATTGACGTGTTCAATTGCCTCGGCAACACTTTCTCGAACGATATATCCATCGCCTCGGTCTTTATACCCCTCGGGAATGGGCATACACGCTTTACGTTGTCTGCAGTAATACTTACCCTCACCACACATTTTGCCATCTTCTTCGTTCACTACCTTGTAATGTCTCTTTGAAGATGTCTTATTTTTCTTCGTGGTTTTTCCTGGTTCTCCTGGAGTCATAGCTTTCATATATGCAGTTGCTTCAGGAGTTCCTCGTTCGTATTTGGCTTCTTCACCCAAAAGGTCTTTCACCTGTTGACCAAGAATCCTAGAATTCAGTTTCTCGCCACCGCGCATCATGCGCAAAATTTCTCCAGAATGGTAAAAGATGTCGTGTCTCGCTCTGCCGCCACGACTCTTTTTGTCTTTTTTGTAATCAGCAAGAACTGATTTCGCCAGTTTTGCATACTTGTCTTTGTAGATCGTCTTAGACTTGACGATATCTGACATTGAAATTTCTTCAAGTTCTTCTTGCTCGTCAATCTTAATCTTATCGAATACTTTGGTGTCTTTCACACGCTGTTTGGAAACACGCTTCTTCACGTTGCGGAGTTTACCAATCTGCGGTAGAGCCATTGGGTCTTTCTTGGTCTTTGGATCGACCAATACATCTTCAGATCCCTCGGGAACACAATTAGGAACGACCTTGTCTTTCTTCTTCTTCATTCCCTTTTGCTTATACCCATCCCAGCATGCCTCATCGACTTCTGGTTTGTCGTGAGTATAACCCAACTTCTTCATACGCTCGTGGTCGGCAGGTTTGTATGCCTTGTAACCTTTGCCAGTCTTTGGGTCGTACATCATATGCGGCTCAAAACCTTCTTGCTCCAACATCCTGTCTACATACTTGGTGTACTTAGATGGTTTGGTCTTTGCAGTCTTATCACCTGCCGCTGGTTTGTATGCCTTTGGATCGCTGTCCGACATTTTTGATTGGCGTTTGAATTGTGCATCGCGTTTCTGTTTGGTAGACTTATTTAGACCAGCATGATACTTAGCAGGTTGGCTACCTTTTCTTTTCGCGATATCTTTGTCCTGTGGGACTTCTGTTTTCTCATCCATAGCATCCAACTCTAATTTTTCGTTCATCTTTTTTCTAGCTGCATGCTGATCATCGATCCATTTCTTGGCGATATGGGATCTAACAGGGGCATCAATAAACCGCTTCACATCTCTGAATGCCTGAAGCATACGTTTGTCTGTATCCACCGCGTCGCTGTTATCAACAATAATCATATTGTGTTTAAAGATCTGTTGGAATGCACCTATGTTATTCTGGACACCCTTCCACATCTGAGATACATGCTGATCAGGTAGCTGACGAGGACGCGATCGGTTTCTTTGCAATGCTGTCTGCTCATCGGTGTTTACAAAAACGATAGCAGTTTCATACCCCAGACTTTTCAGCTTGGCGTTCTGTGTTTTAATCTTTGCAAGGTTTTTACCAGTGCCATCTATAACTAAACCCAACCGCCCTCGCACAGCAAGAACCTGTTGCGTTGTCGTCATGGCTTTTGCAGTGGCACGGATTCCCTGCCCACGAGGTGAATAGATATTGTCTGGTGTTGGCAGCATACCCTGTTTATCAAGAAGACGCTCAAAATTATCGTCGGAATTTATCAGCTTCAAACCTTGTGATTGTAATGCTGTATTACCGACAACAAATGATTTGCCAGATCCTGGACCACCTGCAAGGAATACTGCCTTGAAAATGGCTGGGTCGTTTACGCCTTCTGAGATGTATTCTTTAAAGTCCATAGTCCTATTTATACTTATTCTGGAAGTCCAACACTGTATTGTACCTTACCATCAACACGTTGAGCAGTAAGACATGCCTTACGATTATCTTCGTTCTTATATGATACGTGAACCCAACCAGAAGATGGATCTCCATCTTCATAAAACTCAGAGATCAACTGATCAAACTCTAGATTATCTCTAATCCATTGAGCGACTTCGAGGTTGTCTGCTTTATCACATTCAATGTCAACTGCCTCGCCTTTACAATGCTGTGAGCGAGTAGATCCACCGACTGCTTCGTTGAGTTCTGGACCACGATATCCAGAATTGATACGAGTAATTCCAAAGTGTTCTCTGACTGGTTGAACAACATTCTCGAATAACGCTTTCGCTGCTTCGAGGTGTTCACCTTCAGGAGTGTTATCAATACCCAAACGAGTTGCAGTCATCGACTTTGTAAACTCTTTGAGTGTAAAATTATTACTTAACTTCATTATTAATCCTTCAAGAATTGTGAAAATGATACATATGTTTCGTTCAATTTCATGCCATCACGCACATCATTGAATAGTTGTTTTGCTCCACGATAACCAGTAGGCAAGCCACGCTTGAACCCATTGAAGTCATCGTTCTTTGCTAGAAGTCTCATCTTACTGGCACTCATACCAGAGACACCATCAGCATCAGGATCTCTCTCGCCAGCGGAAACAACCTTGACTGTCTTGAATGTAAAGTCCTTGCCATTGTATTTGTCGAGTAATCTCTGGAAGTCAGGCACACGGTCAGAGCCAGCAATCATTATAACGTGGTCGTACTTCCCAGTCAACAATTTAAGCTGGGAAATGAAGTTAGGATGCATTTTATCTGATAGCTTGAAGTTGGTGTTCGGAAACATACCATTGAGGTGTTTCAACTTCAGCTTTGGATCTAGAGGATTCTTTTTACTCTCGAAAGAGTGACTGGCAATGATGAGGTGATCAGCGCGATTAGTAGCAGCAATGCGCTTCACCTTCTGAACCAGTTTACCGTGACCGACGGTCGGAGGATTCATGCGTCCGAATGCGAATACTAATGTCTTGCTCATTTGTCCCATGCCTTTATAGCGGTGAAGTTATTGTAGCTGAATTCCATTCTGTCAACAAGTTTAACAGCATTACCACCAACACGGTCGATAGCAACATACCCTTCTGGGTTTGTGACCTTGAATCCATTAGTTGTTCTGATGAATGTGCCGATACTCTTTACTCTGTCCAGTTTGTTCACAATCATATTCTTTGCAGAGACGATACCAGCCATAAACTCAAAGATGTTGCCAAGTAACTCTTGGTATTCATCTGCAAGTTGAGTCGCGGCAGTCTTCTTATCAGTGAGTGCCTGTTGAGATTTCTCAGTCTTTAGTTTGGCGATTTCTTTGTCGTACTTTGCAGCAACAAATGCTTTGTAACCTGCAGCATGAGACTTCTTCAAGTCTGCTTGCTCTCTAACCTTTGAGTTGATGTAGGTCTTCACACTTGCACCCACCATCTTACCAGTAAACCCAGCTTGATAGTTTAGGAATGCATTTAGTTTGTACGCATCAATTTTTCTGAAGGTATTACCCACACCTGAGAGGACAGCAGTTATTTGTGCGGTCTCTTGTTTAGTGAAGGTTGCTGTTCCCGATTCATCTTGGTATGTAGCATCATCCATCCAAACGGAAGACGACTTACGAAGATTGCGAATGTTAGCACCAAATGATGCTTTCATTTCGGGGAGGGAGCGTCCAGAATATGTTGTATGCCAAACTACACCGATCTTTGCTTTTTTAAATTTGGCGTCCAGTGGCGATCCCTGAGGAACTGCATAGACGATCGTATTTGGTTGGAAAGTCGTGTGACGTTGACCATCAATCATATCGGACTCCAAGTCAGCCGATGTAAACATCAGATCACCTTGGAGGACATTCGTAATACCCAGCTTCGAGAACTCGCGCAGGGCAATACTGAATTTTGGTTTGAGAGACGCAGGTAGTTTGGGGTCGGAAGAAATATCCGCTTGCGTCTTATAAAGGAGTGGTGTCTTGTTAAAAACAGATTTCTTGGCAATGAAGAACTTACCATCTGAAGGATCGATACCTGCAAAAATGGCTGGTGCGCCATCCCACTTGACCGTCATATTGATCGAGGATCGCGAATTACCAGCCAACATATCTCTTAGAGATCTGAGAAAATTGATAGAGCCACGTGCACCACCAATACCGAAGTTGAGGATCTCGTCCTCAATGTGCTCTAGATGCAGATTTTTACCGTTCGCATCCTCACTCAGAAATGTCCTTAGACTTTGCATTTTTTGGCGTTCTCTTCTTTAGCTTATCAAGTTCTTTTGTTTTATGGCTCAATTGTTCTTGGGTTAAAATCAACTGGGTGTTCAAATGCTCATTAATTTTTAACACTTCATTGTATTTAGTCGCAATGACCTTACCTTGTGCTAATGCCCTGATACGATCTTTCTGAAGAGACGCTAGATATTCTCCTAACATCTCATCGTATATCACATTCGTCAATCCTTCAATTTCATCTGCCATGGTGTTATCCTATTTATAATTATTGTTTATCAGCGTTTTGAGCGAGTTTAGATGCAACCTCGAGCCAATAAGATTTAGCCCATTCAGACGTAGAATTGTTATATGCTGTGATAGCATTATACCACAATTTGGTGTAATCAAACATCTTCGGGTTTCTTTCCTGCTCGTTTCATCGCTTCAACCATCGGAACCTTTGTTGGACTTTGGTTTTGAATCTTGATTGCCTTTTTGCGAAGTTTACGCAATTCGGTTTGACGTAATTTTTTAGCAATTAAATTGTTCATAATTATCTCCTATGAAAATGTTATAGTATGAATATTGAGATGGTCTTGTAAAACGAAGTCGATCACATCACACATGACAGATAAATCTTTACCAGAGTAACCCGTCATCCTCGTGTTCAGAGTTGCTGGCTTTATATTGGTGATCGGTTTACCGAGGCAGAAATCGTCTAATGCTTTTTTATCTGCTTCATATTGTATAGTGATAGCATCTTTATCGTATTTAAAATCGGTGACTGCAGAAGATATATTAATAATTTTCTTATCGTTCGAATGAGTCATCTTCAGCAACTCTAGCTGAGAACCATTACCCATGTTGTGATAATCATAGGCATTATTAATGAACACGTCATATTCAACTGCCATGATTCGTTCTCTATCTTCTTGTTTAGAAATATCATAACCATTCGACAAAGAGAATCCAGTAACATCGGCACTCCACTTATCTCTGAGATGATCAGCTAATACCTTACCAACACCGTTTGTGTGCCCTGTGATCGAAACTTTCATGACCATATCCTAGTTAGTGGTCGGGGATGGAGGATTCGAACCTCCGACCCCCTGCTCCCAAAGCAGGTGCGCTACCAGACTGCGCTAATCCCCGATAATTATTTGAGTTTTTGTTTAGTGCGTTCGATACGCTCAACAATACGCTCATCTTCCCATGCTAGGAAGTTATGCATTTTACGCAACACCCAAAGTTGAGTTTTGCGAAGAGTCTTACCTCGAGGTGTTGTCCACCCGAGAAGGTATGCAATAATGATAGCGTAAAAACTAACCACCACATTCACAAGTTGTGCAATAGGATCATCCATGATATTATACTCCAAAATATTTCTTCAAAAAAGTACTGATTAACCGTGGATCAGCGCGAGACTATTTGTAGCGTCCAACCTATTCTTTAGTAGAAATGTCGCCCATCCGACGTTGGACTTTCTGGACAGCATTTCTTACTGTAACGGACTTCTTGTCCTTCTTACCGTAATCGCTGGCAAGTTTAGAATTTGGATTGGCATCAGAAATTTTAGAAAGGACTTCTTTGAAGCCATCATTCGGTTTTGTTCTGTCGCCAAGTCCACCCTTATTTAGAGACGGTGCTTTAATGTATGCACGTTCCAAGTGAGGATTGTCAATTAGAAATTGGTCGTAGTCTGACATAGATACGAACTTCTCTTCGTATTCCCCAGTTTCCGTGTTTTTAAAATCATACAGTGGCATTACAAATCCCTAAGTTATTTGGTGCATCTGGTAGGACTCGAACCTACAACTCTCAGCTTAGAAGGCTGATGCTCTATCCAGTTGAACTACAGATGCATTTATTTAGGCAGTATGAGTGCTAACCCATTCACCAGAAGTGTTGAAGATGGCAATTGCTTTGCCTTTCGCAATGTCAAACTTATTGCGGATGTAGTCGATGTCACCATCGGAGGGGAAGTTTGTCAAATCACGCGACAATTTTACCACAAAGATCTCGTCCAGATCTTTTTCACTTTTAGCCATTATAATTCCTCATCAAAAAGGCGTTGCTCATTTAGTTCGTCAGTCATCAGCACCAACTCAGAGTCAGTGAAATGATCGATCGAACCGTTGTGTCGGACGCCATAGCATCCTACCCATGCTTCAGCAAAGGCAATCTCAATATTATGGCGAGCAAACTGGTCGATAGTTTCGACACCTTTGTGTCGCCAATAAGTAGCAGTGGTTTGAAGTTTGAAAACTCGGTCTTCGTTCAACTCATCAATATATTCAAGTAATGCATCCATAATCAATCTCTCTCTAATTTATACCCCATTATGGAGCATTCAGAGAGAAAAGTCAAGCACTTTTTTGAAAAAAGTTGTGCGGTTACTTCTTGCCGCCAGTATTCTGAAATCCGAAGAATGCCGATACGATAGCGGCAACCGAGAGGAAGTAGATTGATGCGATATCTCCGATGAGTTCTGCTGCCTTGTCCAGACCGAACATGACAGTGATGAAGATACCGCTTGGATAGAACAACATACCGACTAGAGAGAACCAAGCCATTTTGCGTTGCGCGTCTCTCATTGCATCAGCATCTTCAAGTTCCTTGCGTTTAAACTCGAGATACATTTTTTGTTCTTCGTCGGAGACTTTACCGTCTCCATTGGAATCTGCGGGGTGATGATCAGCCATTATTCTCTCCTATTAATATATTTATAGGAGAGAGGTTTTTAGATAGCTTTACAGTCTCGGTCGCGGTGACCATTCCACGCCACAAACCCACCAATTCTCAATGCCCAGTATGCCAGTTTGTTTAGGAAGTGAAATCCATTCTGCTCGATGCCAATATCACGGAACAATGCATCAGCTTCTTTCTGAGTCATTGGTTCAGAAGTTGCCTTCTTACCCTTCTTCAGAAGCACGGTGTACTTGTAAGCATAATCGTGAACCAGACCACCTACAAGAAGCACACCAGTCGGTGACAGCCACGAGGCGAGGAATTTAGGAACAGAAGCACCATCAAAGACAAACCCTTTAGGGATGACATAGTTCTCGCCATTCAATGAGTAGTTCCAGTCTTTAGAGATTTCCCAAGTGCGGACACCGAGTAGCCACATTTTAATCGCTCCCCAGAATCCTTTACCAGCGGTTGGGATGGTGATAGGTTTCATATGCGGCATCTCACCGAACTTCAGACCAACGAGGGGTTCATCCTGATCAACACCAAATAGATTGATTATGAAGCCGACGATAACAAGTACGCCAAATACAGTAAACTGCCAAAAATTAATTAGTTGATCGATAATGAATTCCATTATTTTTCCTCTGTTTCTTCTGTTTCTTCTGGTTCAGGTTCTGTACCAGAGATTGAATTTTCATAGTAGATGATTATTTGTTTCTGTTGTTGGAGATATCTACCAACCTCAGCAACATTTAGTGCCAGCGTCTCATAAGAGCGAACAGCCATTGCGTAGAATACCCACGGATCGCCATTCTCTTTCTTATACTTCTCGATAAACTCATCCCAGTTATCAGCCGTGACAACATAGAAGTTTGCATCACCCAGCGTTACAGGTTTCGGGTTACTTTGCAGAGGAATTTTTCTTTCGACTTCGACACTTTGCACGACCACTTGTTTTTCTGGTGATCGAAACATAGAACAACCACTAATCGTTATTGATAGCAGTAAGACGCTCGATATCATCAAAAACTTTTTTCGTTGCATTGTTCACCCTCCTTTCAATTAATCCAGGTTTTGCAAGAGACAATCTAGACAAGTCGTGCTTCTGAAACTTCGACAACAGCTGGTCTTTATATTCTTCTGCTTTCTGCAGGTTGGTTTGGAGAGCGAGGTTTTGTTGTTCCATCTGAGATGCAAATGCAGCAGACTTTTGCAGTGCTTCCATATTTGCCTTTGCTACTGTTTCCAGCTTGGCATTATTATCGCGCAATGTGGCAATGCGGCTTTGCATGTCTTTGTACTCGAAATAAGCACCAAACAAAACCGCACCGACAATGCCGAATACTGCTAAAAAAGCGTAAACCTTAAACATTATTCATCCGTGTAGATTGTCCACGCTCCATAAAAAATGGCAAACATGGCAATCAAACTAGCTAATGGTTTAAACATTAAGAATGCAAGACCTGCGACAATCAATACGACACCATCGTGACCTTTACGCTCCGAGAGTTTCATCTTAATTAAATCAAACATATTCATATGATTCTCCTGTTATAGTTCTCTATTTATACTTTGAAATCGTCATAGTTACTAGACATTTTCGTACTGAATGTGCCGCTATCAAATGTTGCGTTACTTTTGTTCTGACCACTATCGGTGATTTGATTCTGCACTTCTTCAGTCAAATCAAACAGACGCATCTTAGATCGGTCTACGCCAACCATGAACCTCTTGTTAGATGTCGGATCGGCATACCGATTCTTCAACTGCTTTACCATAATCTGTTGTTGTTCTTCAAGTTCTTCTGTACTTATAAGAGCAAACATAAGGTCAGCGGTGGCAGGTAGACCGAATGATTCCGAGGTATCAGTCAACTCAACATCGCTGTTACCATATCCAGATCGAGTCGTCTGTGTAGCAGAGACAATAGGAAGGTCGTGTTCAACAGCTAGACCGCGAAGTTCTTCAGCAATACTCTTGATGATTGTGTAGGAGTTTGCATTAGAACCTGCCTTGAACCGACTACTATTACAGATGTTTAGATAGTCAATGAAGATAATATCGGGAGCAAAGTCACGCTTCAGTTTCAGTTCTTGTAGTAATGCTTTGAAGTGACCAGCATGAGCAGATGCAGTTGGATACTCTTTGATGATGAGTTTACCATCAATCTTGTTTTTGATTTTAGTTATCCGATCGTCAAACATCTTCTTCGGAAGGTCTTTCAAATCACCGATGGGGACATTCATCATATTCGCATCAATACGTTCAGCGATACGTTCCTCTGCCATCTCTAGAGTGATGTACAAGACGTTCTTACCCTGCGTGATACAAGCTGCTGCCATGTGACACATAAACAAAGATTTACCAACACCAGTACCAGCAAGAGCAATATTGAGTGTCTTGTTTGGCAGACCACCCTCAGTGATTTTGTTGAAATATTCTAGATCGAATGCGATCTTTTCTTCCACTCTATTGTAGAATTCATATCGGTCAAGAGAGTTTTCTATGTAGTCGTGACCGACATTATTATCGAACCCAACAGCAAGTGCATCAGAGAGAAGGGAAGGGAGTGCATCTTTTGAACGCTCCTTGTCCGAACCATCAATGATTTGAATACTATCCATAATAGCATTATAGACTGCCTTGTCTTTACAAAACTTCTCAGTTTCATCAACCAACCATTTGTCGTCTGCATCTGTGGCGTTTAACCCATTGATCAAAGTCTCGCATTGAACATACAAGTCTTCACTAATCTTTCGGTCATCCTGAAGTGCAATCAACAACGCACTTTTGGCTGGGGCATTATTATACTTTGCAACATAATCGAATATCTTCTCAAATACAATCCTGTCGTCAGACTCAGTAAAATAGTCTGACTTCAGAAAGGGAATGACTTTACGAACATACTCTTCATTAGTCACTAGATTCGATAAAATTTGGGTCTCTATTCTCATCAATAAATTCTCTTCTCACATCTTCAACACAGGTTTCACACAACGCCACCTCACCAGAAAGTTCTATTACATTTCCCTCGGTGGCGGTATTGTGAAAAACCAAAGCAGTTTCATCATCAGGTATTATACGCGAACACCTGTCACAAGTCAAGGATTTACTCATAAGCGTTTGCGATATCCTCGTCAGATACCTCATCTTGCATAATAGCACCAGTAGAAATCAAATATCGTTGTTCAATCCAGTCAGTGAATGTCTTGTCAGATAGGATCGGCAACCAGAAATCTTTGTTGTAGGTTTCTTTGGCGCGATAGTTCTTACTGTCTGAACCATCAGAGGCAACTTGATACCAACCAACTTTAGGTTTGACCACATGACCAGATTCCAACGCCATATCGAGTAGACCAGACCATTTACTGATGCCGCCTTCGAATGTTACCTCGATTGGGATCTTAGACTTCTCACGGACATACCGAGACTTCTCAACATTGATGATGAAATTGTATCCTGTAATATCTGTGCCAGTTTTTTCTTGCTGACGACCAATGATATAGATGTTATCGGCAGAATAATAGATACCTGTACCACCCGATACAACTGCTTTCGGGAACATACCAATTTCCATATAGGTATGATTCACAACAATTGCGGGAATATCTTTAATTGTAAGATGAGGGGTAATCATTCGGAACAGAGACTTCATCTGTTTGGCGCGAGTCATATCCGCGACTGACTTACCATCAAGCGCATCATCAACTTCTTTCTTGGACGCCAAGTTACCGACTGAGTCGACAACTACAATCACGTGATCACCACGCTCAATACCATTCAACTGAGACATCACATCGTGCTTCAGCTGTTCGATGTCTGTGATTGGTGTATGAACAATGCGGTCTGTATCAATGCCGAAGCTGTCGAAATAGCCCTGTGGCGCACCAAACTCTGAGTCATAGAACAACACAACAGCATCATCATACTTGTCTAGATATGCTTTAATCATCAACATAGCAAATGCAGTCTTGAAGTGTTTACTTGGTCCAGCAAAGACTGTCAATCCTGGAGTCAGACCACCATCAAGGCGACCACTCAATGCCACATTCAATGCAGGGACTGATGTTTGAATCAGATCCTTTGTATTAAAAAATTTAGATTTAGATAAAATATTCGAATCTTTGATTGTCGAATTCTTTTGTAGTTTTTCGATTAAACTCATAATCCCAATGCCTCTTTCACGTTTGGTTTAAAATATGTATCTGGCTTCATTACCTTCCCTGCTTCGTTCTTGATAACTTTGCCATCCACACACTTGCTCATATTAGATGCTTTGACTTCACGCCACACATCATCAAAAGGAATGTTCAGTGTGTTTGCCATTCCTAGAATTACCCAGACCATGTCTGCCAATCCATCGGCGACTTCAACAATATCGCCCTTCTCGAACCCATCAATGGTTTCTTGCCATTCTTCTTTGATGAGATCCATATATAAATTTGCTTGTGCTGATTTCATTCCAACATCGCTGGGCTGTTCACAAGCGTCCATAAACTCTTTAACGTCAATTTGATACATTACGAAAATAAATCCTCTAGTGTGGCAACTGGTTTGGGTTTCCAACCGATGCTCTCTGCGACAGTATTTAGTGGTTCAATAAATGCCTTCTCGAACATCAACTCATAATCAACATACTTATGTAAGTCGAACTCGGGAGGGACTTTAGATGAGAATGCGATAACATTCTCGCCTAGTGTGTTAGGTTCTTTGAGATAAACAAACTTGATTTTATCGCCCTCGTTGATCAGAGGATACTTCATGTCAAGATTATTTTTCTTGAGCAGATCGTTATACAACAATGCACCCCGAACCTGAATTGGTGTTCCCTTCTGATATATGTCAGCAGTGGAACCATATTTAATAAGATTGTTACATCCACGAGGGAATGAAATCTCTTCAACAGGTCTTGCTTTGAAGTCTTGCCAATTATCATCAACAAACTTTTGCAGCGCAGACTCATCTCCCGTCAAACAAATACCGACTGCCGACTTCAAACTTTCTCGGACAGGAGCAGGAGTTGACGACCGAACGATCTCAAGACCCATCGCCTTCAGCTTTGGTTCCTCATAACGAACACCCTCGTTGTCCCAGACGTTGAGAGCATATCGCTTTTTAGCAACCCAAATACCTTTGTCGGCAATAGCTTCACGTTTGAAGAAGATCTTTTCCTCATAGGCATTTGTGTATTCAGCCAGTTTTGTCATCGCCTTTGCGATGGCTGGCTCAATCTTTTCTTCACCGATCTTGTCGAGTAAGTCGACAATTTTCGATTTAGGAAGACCATTATAATACTTTTTGACCAATTTGTCAAGGGTAATATAACAGGAATCTGTATCTGAATAGAAAGAGTAGACCTCACCCTCAGTACCACAAACCTCATTCAGATATTCATCGAGTGCCTTTGCAGTCTCGCGGATGATAAACTGACCAGATAATGTAATACCCTCTGCAATCCGATCATCATAATATCTGAAGTACTGATTAGCCATCGCACCATAGAGACTGTTCAACTGAATTTTACGAGCCATTTGGAAGTTGTTGTACTTTGCGATCTTGGCTTTGAGTGATGGATCTTTTGTCTTCTCAAACTCGCGCTCGGTTTGTTTCATCAGCTTCTTATACTTCTGGCGGTCGTCAAAGAATGTCTGAGTTATCTCAGCAAACACGCCCTGTTTACCACGAGTAAATGTAGCACCGTTTGCCGCCATGGCATTCTGTGTAGTGATGTCAGTATCTCGATTGAGTAACTTATCGACAGTCGTATCAATCGGTGCTTCATCAGACACAAGAGTCTCGGGAGACATATTGTATTGCATAATGATAGATGGATACAGTGACGTGGCATCGAAACTCAAGACCCAATCGTAACCGCCAATCTCAGGTTGCTGAACATATGCACCTTCAATCGTTCGACCCTCGTTCTCACGCTTCTGAGGAATCATAATGTTTTTCTTCAGCAGGTGATTGTAGAGCAAGCAGTCCCAAGTCCGAACCGAGGAATAGATGTCACCGAGATTACACTTGGCATCATACGCCATTGTGGCAATCAACTCAATCAGTTTCATCTTGTCTTCGAGTTCGTCAACAAGTTTACTATCGATGATGTTATAATCTACGAACCGATTCCAATCTTTCTCGTAAAACTCTCTGAATGTATCATAATTGTTTTCGAGTTTCTTGTGACCGAGTTCGACCTCAGCAATGTAATCTAGTTTGTACGACTCTCGGACTTGATAGGTAAACTTCTTGTAGAGATCTAGATAGTCGAGTTGGGCAACACCTTTGATGTCATACAGAGTGTGTTCGCGACCCATCATCTTCACGCTTTTCTTGCGTGTCATATTGAATGGGCTGAATCCGTTTTTGACTTTGTTTTGTTTCTGCTCATCCTGACCACCAAGAACTCTCGCACATCGGCTCATCAGATACGGAATATCGAAAAACTCGATGTTCCAGCCAGTAATAATATCTGGCGTATTCTGGAACCACCATGTACCAAACTTGGTCAGCAACTCATACTCATCAACACAAGACTCATATGTGACATTGAGGTTCATCACCTCATCAGACTCAGGAGTCCAGTCACCATCGCCCCACGTGAAGATCTCTTTGGTGTTGTTATTCACCACAGTGATCAGAGTGATTCGCTCTTTAGGATTATCAACATCAGGGAACCCATGCTCAGTCGTTGTCTCGATATCGAGAGACTGGATGTTCATCACAGACATATCAAACGGAACTTCATTTGGGTATCTGTCGGACAGATATTGATAGGTCAGATCGGTCTGACCATAGATAGGATAGTTACCGATCCCGTTGTAACTTTGCACAAACTCCCGACAATCAGAGGCACTGGTAAACTCAACTGGCTTTAGGTTTTCGCCATAGAGTCCCTTGATTTCTGATTCTTCGGGAGATCGAACATACAACTTTGGTTTGAAGGAAGGGTCACTTTCAGTGAATGCAACCCCATCGCGGTATCCTCTGGTCAATACGTTTTTACCGTACTGCCAACAATATGTATAAAATTCAGTCATGTACACATTATGCCCCAATCAGAGGCAAATGTCAAGCACTGATTTATGTGATTATACTTTGTTTTTTAGGGGTGATGATACTGCTACCGTAGTGAGTATTGTACTCGTCCTTCATCTGGGAAGTCGGTTGCATAACAGCAATGACGTGCTGAGGCATAATATGCATTGTGTTCTCGTGTGCATATGGCGCGTATGGCGCAAGACCAATACTAAACTTACCGTCATTTTCAGTTGGCTGTAGGACAATCACTGCTGGCTTTTGTAAGACGATGATTTGACGCTCATCTACAACGATGTCAGTAACCTGACCGATTACTTCCTCGCCAGAGGATAATTTTAAGATTTGGATTTGTGGTTCGCTCATGATATATTTCCTGATTGTTGGGGGAGCAATGCGCTCCCCCTTATTTATCTACTCTTGTAGAAACTGTTTTTTGATTGCAATGGTTTTTGGCTTACGTTCTTCTGGAATGATATGTTCTAGAGAGATTGTAAGAATACCATCATTAAAGTTTGCACCTGCGACTTCAACGTCCTGATTTAATGCAAATGTCTTGGTAAAGTTTCTCGCGCCAATGCCCTTGTGGACAAATTTACGATCGTCTTCAGCACCCTGAATGCCTTGCACAACAAGTTTGTTTCCTTCTGGGACTTGAGTGATTGTCAACTCTTCATCGCTGAATCCAGCTGCAGCAAATTCAATAGTGTATTTGCCATCGCCTTCATCGACAATGTTATAGGGTGGATAATTGTTGGAAAGTTCTGCCACATTATTTAGATTCTCGAATACTTGGTCGAATCCAATAGTGAATGGGGCAAGGTTTGATGCGATCTCATGGAGATCTCGTGCTCTGAATTTAGTAACCATAATGGTCTCCTTATATTAAGCGAGTTTTAATTGTTGCGATCCTTTCGGCATCGCATTCTATATATAATACTTTACGACAAAAATGTCAAGCTATTTTTTGCCAATATTATATTTGGTTATAAGTTCCCAATCGCCCTTTTCTTTGAACGAGAGAACTTTAATCTGACTCAGCGGTGCTTGTTCAGCATGCTGCTCTTCAGACATAATTGTCATCAATCCCCAATCGGAAAGTAATTTCGCGATTGTATTTCTGCGTTCTAAATCACCTTCACCAAAGTCTGCTGCCTTTCCATCAAGCGCAAACAGTTCTTTGAAGTGTGTGATGAAGTATCTACCTTGCTTGTGTAAAATATGACAAGACTGGTATAAAACTTGTTCTTTTCTGGAAGCAACGCCAATGCGGGATAAGGTTTCTCTAATCTTTAGAAAGTCATCTGCATCTTTTAAAGTGATTTCTAGCGGTGCGTATCCAGGATATTCAATCTGGAAGAAATCTTCACTCATCATAAATCCTATTCTTTTTCTTTTTAAGAGTGTCTGGATTTATTTATAAATATCAGTATGTCAGCAACTCACCAATACTTTTTTCCCTGTAAGGATCTGCTTTCTCCTGAGGAGAGAATCATTCTCAAAAAACTTTGTGATGAAATATCGAGAGTCGGTGACCAATTACATGGTGGTGGTTATGAAGAAATTGCAGATCCACATTTCATTGCTGAGATATCCAAAGTTCACGAAAACACCACCAGTAAAAATTGGTCTGGTATATCAGAACCCAGCATGATACAATCTATCCCAGAGTTTAAGCAGAAGTATCTTGACACAATCAACAACATTGTTGAGAGATACAACGGGGATGGTTGGAGATTCCTTGGGTCAAGAAATGACGAAGAATGTATTGCAATACACAGGGATCCAAAAATGGGATACATAACAAATATATCTATTCCACTCATTCCCGACTATGCATTTTTCAGACCAACAAATTTCTACACCGATCTCAATAAAGAGAGCCTGATACACCAAGCCAATTATGAGGTATTTAGATCTCCTGCGATTTTAAATATGAGAAAACCACATAATGCAGGTAATTTTTTCAGAGAACATTTGCTTGGTGTTTACAATGGTTCTAGTATAACATTTCAGGTTATGTTTCTGGACTCATATGATAACGTGAAATCAAAATTCAAACAGAAAGGTTGGTTATCGACCACCCCTTTCTAATTTTTTCCTTATAACTTCCAACTGCTGATCAGTCAAGATTCTCAACGCACCCTGAGCATGGGTGTCATTGTACCCATAATACTCTTTGACGATAGCCAAGTCTTCTTCCTTGATAGGTTTCAACCATTTGTTAAATCGTTTCTTGGGTCGAACAACGCCACGGAGGAAGTCAAACTGTGCCTTCTTATCGACATGAGGTCGGCTGTTCATTTCATTACAAGCAATCACCGTGTCAGCACCATAGCTGAGTGCCTTGTTGATGATGAACGCATTGTATTGTTTCTCAGACCAGTCGTCAACAATCATATCCGCTTTGGTGTGGTGGATGGCATTGACGAAATCAAATGGGCTGATTGTCTTTTTCTTTACTTTAAATTGTTCTTCGTCCAGCTGTACAACTGGATCTCCCATACCCTCAAGTGTCATAATATATTCCTGTAATCGAATGCAATCCTGTGCAGTAATCTGTTTTCCATTCCAGCAAACTTATGTCTCTTATGCAGCGATAACCACTGCTCGCTGATTACAATGTCGCCATCTTTCCAGTGATGGTGGTATTGATAGAATGGGTCTAAACAAAATTCTTTTAACTCGTCAAAAAATGGATCATATTCCTCATTGAATATTTGCAAGAACGGGAAATATAATCCCTCAACGCCTGCATCATTCTTATGGTAAATATCGAATGGCTCCTCACCAACATGGTCGAAAAAATATTCGCTGTCACTTATTCGCCCTTTTTCATAACCACACCAGATCTTTTTTGTTTTTGCAGTTTCTTTCATATGCTCTGGTAGATCTTCCCAGACCTTCGCCATATTCAACCAGCTTGTAACAGAACCCTCAGAACCTTTAACAGCATACAACCAAATGAGTGGCCATCTTTTTTTATTTGAGGTTTGATTGGCATGCCAGTCTAACTCGGATACATGTCCAAACAGACCTTCCTTACCATCTTCGTCTTTTGCCCCAGTAACCCGAAGAACATTTTCGTTAACAGCAATTGGTTTTGTAAAATGTTTGATGTGTTCTTGTTCGTGATAATTCTCAACCTCACCAATCATCTTACAGAATCTGACTTGATCTTCTGGTGTCAGGTTTTTTTGGTCTTTAATTACGACAACTATATTTTCAAGTAATGCTTCACCGACTATTTCAGCCGTTGCTTCAGTAGCATTTTTTATATCAACTTCTAAGTTCAACATTCGCCATAATCTCCGTGAGGCAAGCAGTCAAATTAATTTCCTGGTCGGCAACAAAAGCTGCCTTGTATTGATAGTCTGCAATGAGAAGAACAAGTTGTGGAACTTGCGCTGCTTTGTCCAAGAGCGTATCGTAGATCTTACGATAAACACCTTGCGGGTCTGCGTCAACATTGTTGGCGACCCATTGGCGCATTTTCTTCCAGTCCTTGTCACGCAGACTATCAACCAGTGCTTTGGTATTTACTTCAGCGAGGTTAGAAAGGATTCCCTCGTCAATTTTACCAGACACACTATAGCGTTGCAATTCATTGAGGACACGTCGATAATCAGGAAAATGTTTCATCAAAAGTTCAGCAAGGACTTTTTCAGAATACTCAACATTTTCTTGGTCGAGGATACGAGCCATTCGCTTCATAAAGCGAGCCGCCATCTGTTGGCGATTGGTCTTATCGAGTTTAAAATCCACGACCGTGGTTCGACTGTGTAACGGATCGATAATCCTGTTCTTAAAGTTACAGGTAAATATGAACCGACAGTTTGATGAGAACTCCTCAATGAATGCACGCAAGGCAGGTTGTGTTGAATTAGGATTCAGATAATCTGCTTCGTCAAGAATAACCACTTTTGGCTTGCCCACAAAGGACATAGTACTGGCGAAGTCTTTGATCTTTGTCCGAAGAACATCAATCCCAGACTCCTCAGAGCCATTGATAATAATATAGTCACATCCTAATTCATTACACAACGCACGAGCGACCGTCGTCTTGCCCGTGCCAGCAGTACCACATAACAGCAAGTTCGAAATCTCTCCAGCTTCCACGAACTGTTGGAATGTATCCAAGAGAGAGGAGGGAAGAATACATTCCTCCAGTGTTTGTGGGCGGTATTTTTCAACCCAAAGAAATTCGTCTTGCTTCATCATATAATACTCCTATCCAATTTTATCTTCAGAACCTATACCATCTGATAGGTTCAACTGTAACGCTTCACCACCTGTATCATACTCCCTTCCTTCCAAAAAGGCAAGGATATTCTGCGGAGAAGATACACCATATGGGTCGTCCAAAGCATTGTTTGTAAAACCTCGTTCAACGAACGTCTGTTCGATCTCAAAGTTCTTCACAATCATAGCATAACGCCATGAACGAATACCGAAGCCAAGGTTGTCCTTGTAAACATCCATTCCCATGGAAGAAGTAAACTTACCAGATCCATCTGGGATTACTTTGACGTGTTCAAGTCCTTGATCTTCTGCCCACTTATTCATCACAAAGGTATCATTTACTGATACACAGAAGATGTTTTCAACACCTGCCTTCTGAAACCGAGGATATAACTCCTCGAAATCAGGAAGCTGGAATGTAGAACAAGTGGGAGTGAAGGCTCCAGGAAGTGCGAAGATAACACACTTCTCTCGACCTACAATCTCATGGGATAATTGCATTTCCCATGCGAAAGGATTATCACCACCAACGGATTCATCTCGAACACGGACGTGGTGTACCACATTTGGAATGCGGTGTGGAAATAAAGGCATGGTGTCTCCTTAAATTACAGAGTTTGGCTCGAGAGCCAGCCAGTATTTCATAGTCCCTGATTCATTTTCAAGGAACATAAACTTCTTTTGTGACAAGACGATCTTATAAGAATCGGCAATCACTTTGAAGTTCTCAACAGCGAGACGGCAATCAAACTCTTTATCAGTCTCACCAATAACCTGACGGAAGGTGTTACTACGAGGAGTTGATGGGTCACCGACAGACAATGTCACTTCACCGTCACGACCAACAACACTCATTACTGGTGCACTGATAACAGAAGCAGCACGAGTGATAGTCGTGATTTGCTCTTTATCCATCGTGAATTCAAAGAAGTTATCGACATCAATAGTCTTGTCAGGGGCAGCAGTAATGATAGATGGGTCTGCGTAGAAATACTCAAACTCAGCACCACCGCTGTTGATTTTTAAACTCCCTTCACCAAGATCAAGATCTGGAGTATCAGTGAATGTCAGCAAACCCAACAGGCTGTTGAGGTCATAGATAGCGAACTCTTTGTCAAAAGATTCCGTCACTGTGGCGCGGGAGAAAATGTTCTTGCCAGCACTGATAGTGGCAAGGGTGTTACCTTCACGAACTAGAATGTTCGAGTTAATCGTTGCGAAGTTTTTTAAGACTTCAAGGGTTGGTTTAGAAATGTTCATAATATAGTTCCTCTTTCTTTTCAAGTAGTTTCATAATAATACATCATTAGTGCGCAATAGTCAAGCATCTTCTTCATATTTTTTCAACTCAAATGTCAAGTTCGGATGTATCTCGTAAAAATCTACATCTTCTTGATTGACAGTTTGAGAGAAAAGGTTGATAATTTCTTCGAGTTGATCTTCATCACTCAATTTAATGGTAGTTGTGAGAGAAAGACCATCGATTGATATATGTTGTGAAAACATCCCAGAGTATTCGTCAACTTTTATTTTTATTTCTTCATAAATTCTTATAGTATCAACATTGGGTTCAGATGGACCAAACATATCACCAAGAGAATTTCGAGTTATTATATAATCTATGCAGTAATTTCTTGAAGACATTTTAAAATTTCTTTCTCATAATCGTCATAGTTTAGATACAGTGCAGTCTGTTCAGTGTACTTATAATTCACAGGTGATTCATATTCCACGAATGGCATATTAGGAAATACCGTGTAGTCATTCTTCTTTGGATCGACAGTTTTTGACAAACTCTTCAATCTCCACCTATTATGCTCGTTCACAAAAAACATCATAGCGCGGTAATCATCTTTTGCAAATCTTACAACGTGATGAACAAGTTTTTGAATCACAGTTATACTTTTCTTTATGCCTAGATCTGGTATCACGTATAGTCTGACAGGGCAGACGAATATATTCTTATCGCCTTCATATGGATAGAACCCCATACCGCCAAGATACTTATCGTCTTCTTCGTATGCGAAATATCCACCCTCATCATACGCCTTCTGTTTGAAGATCTGGTGCAGCAATGTTTCTGGGCGATCCCACCAATCTAAGAATTCTATGTTTTCAGCGGTTGGGTCTGTATTAAACTCAGCGGTCTTACACATATCAAAGAGTTTATTATCAACAATGTGTTGACTATCTATCCTCACGAACATTCAGAAACCTTATAAAAAATTGGTATGGCGCGTCGATCAAACCGAACCTTGGGATTCCTGGATTCTTATGATGGAACTGATGGTACAACTCACCGCTATATAATATTGAGAGGAGAGCATTGTTGACTGGTTTTTTATTTGGATGGCCAAGAAGATTCAAGGTGACTTGGAAAATATATGCAACACCAATCGTTGCCGCCCAGAAACCACCCAGACCAGACGCGATCATTAAACCCCCAGAGAGGATTGCAATTTCCCAATACCATCTTGCCTGAAATCCATATAGTCTATCTCTTATCATCCATCTCGGTATTGATGTTACAGATGGTACACCATTGAATACCATAAAATTATCGAAAACACTATGTACGTTTCCATGTGGATCCTTTTCCGTGTCTGTAAATCTATGATGGTTTCTATGTACGGATGCCCATCCCATACTCGGTGTCAATACGAATGCGTTACATAAGAACAGACTGACAATCTCTACAAACCTCGATGGTTGCCAAGACTTATGAGAACAGTATCGATGTTGAAACCCAGAAATAAGATATCCAACAAGAAGATTACTCGCGACCAACCAAACCAACAACTCAAAGATAGGCAATGTCGGTATCCAAAAGACTGAATATAATGTGCACATAACGTAGAACGCTGTGTGCATATATCCTGTCTTGTTACCGATTAGGGTTATTAGCATTATACTTCCAGAACTAATGAGGACGATTTACCACCAAAGGCAAACGAATTCTTCACTGCAATTTTTTTAGTTAGTTTCTGTTTGTATTTATACACATATTCCAAATCACAATCATCGATGTTGAAATTTTTTGGTATGACGCCATTACACAAACACATCACACTATAGATTGTCTCGTTGATTCCACTCGCTGCAAGAGAGTGACCGATCTTAGACTTAAAACTCAACACAGGAGTTTCAGGAATGACTGCTTGTATTGCTGCATACTCTAGGTCATCGCCAATTGGTGTTGAAGTGCCATGTGCGTTTACGAATGCAACATCATCAAGATCAATACCATTTGTAACAGCAGACATCGATGCTTTCGCGCCAGTCATACTTAAATCAGGAGAGGTGGGGCTACCGAGCGCACCATCTGTGTGGTGTGAGATGTTGTTTATGTAAGCGATTATTCCAGCACCACGTGCCTTTGCGTCAGACTCTTTTTCTAGGACGAGACAACCAGCACCCTCACCCATAATGAATCCATCTCGGTTACTATCAAAGGGACTCGATTTTGTACCGAGAGCACCCAATTGATTGAAGAGATACATATCATCGTCTACAGCAGGAGTATCTGTGCCGCCAACAATTACATACTTGTGAGTCTTTAGAAGGTGTGTTGCATAGTCGATCGAATATAACCCTGTTGCGCATGCTGCATCCATACTAACACAAGCACCGCGATAGTCAAAGGTTTGACTGATCAGTCCAGCTGTAAAATCATTTAGATATTGGACAGCAGTTCTTGGTGACAGACGTTTACCATCACGCATCTTGTCAATGAATGGTCCAGCCTCAGTTTGTGGTTTGGCTGCAACCGAACTGAATACAACAGCTACATCGGTGCTGTCCATACCTGCAGTCGCCTGTTGCACAACGTGGAGTGCATTCTTAGAAGCCACAGTAAGAGAATTGTGCATCGGTTTGCGGATGCCTTCTGGAATATTGTATTCGGGAACAGAAGTCTTAAAACACTTCAACCCTTTGAGAGATTCAATCTCTGTCTCAAACTCTACAGGATCGATATATTCTTCACTCAACATATTTTCGAAACATTCCATCGGACTTGTTCCGAGGTTGTCAACGATTCCCACACCTGTTATTACAATTCTATCATTCATTTCCATACTCAATCATCATTGTCTTGATGTTATCTAACATTTTATTGTTTTTGATCGACTCCATAACCTGACCATCATCAGAGAAGTCATACATATACAGGAAATCCTCATCAGTCGAGGAGATCTCATGCACCTTCAGTAACTTTTTAACTTGAAGGAAATGTAAAAGATCCTCGGCAATGTCGAGGCTCTCATTGAATTTATAATTTGCCGCAGCACGGCTGTATAGAAGATACCGATTAAATGGCTCTCCATTGAAAGTCTGAGAACGAATAAACTCTTTGTATTTGAAGTAATAGTCTAGATCTTCCTTTTCCCAAGTCAGACCGTGGCGCATAATCTTGGGCAGTGTTTCAATATCGCTCAATGTGATCTTCTTACCGCTAGAGGATATTGCATATCCGTTAGTCAGGCATGCAACATCAAACTCGTTGTTTTCGATCTCCTCATGTAATCGAGCAATACAAGTTTCAGAAATGTAATCATCTCCATCGATCTGAAGGAGATAATCAGCGTCAGTAGCGAGGAAGTATCTCAGGACAGAGTTCTTTCCCATTCCTGGAGTCCCGTTCGACTTTGTTTTTGTCACAGGGAATCTATGATCAAAAGAAATTTGGGTCGCCAGAGAAGAGTAGTCGGCATCAGTTGTATTAATAACGACGATCCGCTCATGAGGAGAGAGGTTTGAGTTCACGGATTCCAAACACCGCTTCAACTTCTCTGGCTTCCCATTGGTCAGGATAGCGACCAAAACTTTAGCCATCTGAATGTTCCTTGTCGTGAACATACAGAGCAATTAAACCATAATGCAAGACTTTCAGTAAGTCTTTGCGATTGTATCCATCTTTGTTTCCATAGCGTTGAGCATACTTCATAATGTTGCCGATGGTGAAACCCTCACCATGACCGCCATCAATAATAAACTCAGTGGCTTGAAATTTGTTTTGCGAATAATGCTCGCCATACGTGGCATCAACATACTTCTGAAGGTCAGCCATCAACTGACCCTCATTGTATTTGTAATCAATCAATCCATATTCCTCAGCAGTTATTTCCATAGACTCGGACATCACTTTCTACTTTCCAAATAATTCATCTAATTCATCTTGAGACGCAACAACAGTCTCATCATCAGTCAGCGCACCAGCATCGACCTTGGTATACAGGTCAATGAATGCCGCACGAGTATCTTCATCGAAGCGATTCACGCACATCTCGATCGCTTTAAGGCGGTCATCGAACATAGCGTAGGCATTGACGATGTGCTCAATACGACGAGTTGATACGAGGTCATCGATCGCGCCTTCGTTAAAGGTCTTGCGGATAACGTCAGCCCAGCGAACCAGCTTCTCAGCGAAGTCCTCATCGACCTTACCGACACGCTGCATCTTGCCAAGCACGATACGCTTCTCTTGTGATTCAGTAGGAAACTGTTGCTCAATAGTGATAGCAAAACGCTCAAGGAATGCCTCATCAAGAATCTGGGCAGAGATAAACTTGCCATCATCAGAGCCACGACCCTTGGTGTTAGCAGTAGCGACAACAGTGAAGCCAGCAGAAGGTGCGACCATCTCACCAGTCTTCTTGTTGAAGTATGGCTTACCCTCAAGGATAGCCTGCAGACACATCAGCTTGTTAGAGCCACGATCCAGTTCGTCTAGAATCAGAACCGAGCCACGCTTCATGGCGGTCAAAACTGGACCTTCACGATACACGACATTGCCATCAACCAGCGTGTTACCACCGATCAAATCATCCTCGTCAGTCTCAACAGAGATATTGACGCGGATCGCTTCACGCTTTAGTTTAGCGCAAATTTGCTCGATCATCGTGGTCTTACCATTACCTGATAGACCAGAGATGAAGGTAGGATAGAACAGACCAGACTTGATAATCTTGGTCAGGTCTTTGTGGAAGCCGAACGCCACATAGGTGGGGTCGACCACGGGGACGAGGTTATCAACCTCAACTGCAAGTTTGGCTTGCGTCACGACTTTTGCATCCTGTACTGGGGCAGGAGCGGTCACAGGAGCATTATTGCTCACAACAACCTTCAACCCTGCTGCATCTACAGCGTATTTATTGTATCCAACTTTGTTCTCGCGAAAGAACCAGTGGGGGTATGATATGCCGAGATCCTCAACGATCTGGGCAACTTCTGGACGACTGAATGTCTCTTGACTCTTGGCATTCAGGGCTTCAAATAGCTTCTCACGATTCAACTTACTCATAACATAATCCTCTCTCATCAAGTTATATACATATTATCGCTCATTCGAGCACAAAAGTCAAGCGATTTTTTCAATAAATTTACCTAAAAATTTGCGCGAGGTAGTCTTTTTCTTCTGGAACTTCTTGAATCCACGAACCAGATCACCTTTCTTATCACCTTCTACCTCCAACTCAGACTCCTCTCCGAGGTCTTTAGAGCGAAGGATGAACGCTGTCGGGAAGCCATCCAGACCATCCATTTGGATGTATCCATCACTCAACCACTCTGTCTTCCAAGACTTCTCGAAGGCTTCTCCAGCATTCCAACCGTGCATATTTGTGTGGTATTGCCTGATTTGGTTCTTGCCTGCGTCACTCAGGAAGTAGTTTACAGTGCGAGACCCAGTGGTCTTGTCATAGTGAGCAATCAGCGTCTTACAGACCACATCGTTGAACCGCGAACTGTACAAGCGATCCGAGTGATTGCTCATGGTTGTCATACCGTTCTCACGGATAGCCACGCGATCACTGCCATAGACATATGAGCGACTCGGAGACGACTGATTCCCCATACCAAGATGTCCAGTATTACCGCCATCTGTCAAGAACAGAGTGTTCAGAACATCAATGCGGTTATTGTTGCGGAAGTCGATAGCGATATCGCGCATCAATAGGATAGTAGAGTCCAGCGGTGTACCACCAAGACCAAGATGATTTGGTAGATCATACTGATTACAGTATGGCGCACCCGACTTGCGAGTCCTATAGTCAGAATATGCAGAGCCGACCATAAGCATCATCTGGTGTGCTTTCTTATACATCGTTGAAGACATACCAGAGTGAAGCAGACGATTGATGCTCAGGTCTGTATCGACCAACTGAAGATCGCCTTCCTTTTGATTGTCGATATGATGTCTAGCATTCGGATTACCGTAGTATCCACAAGTGAAAGAGTAGACCTCAAACGGGATACCAACCTTGCGGCAGAAGGCAACTTGAAGTAGCATCTGCTCAATGGTGGCTTGCATCTTGTTGTACATAGAACCAGAGAAGTCAATGACCATCAACATACCATGGTTCTTGCCATCAGGAGTAACAGTGCTGGACAGGAACACATCCTCAGTCAGCTTGGTTGCCCACAACTTGTTCATGTTCAAGTCACCAGTCTTGTGTTCACGAGACTTGGCAAGTTGGTTTGCTTTACGCTTGGCTTCGAACTGGGAGACCATAAGGTTCAGGAAGGGACGATTCTTCTTGTTAAAATTGTTTACAAGAGTCTTTCCGCACTCATCAAACCCAATCCGATCAGCATCATCAAACCAGCTATGCTTCATGGTATCTGTAGAATAGAATTTATTGATGTCACGAAGATGTTTCTCAACACCATCGAGAGCATTCATATTCACGAACTTTTTGTAGTCCAGCTTGGGGAAGTTTACCCACTGGATATCACCACGAGTATTCTGGTCGATCAACTTGCCTTCGTTGTTGCGGAAGTTTTGGTCAGTGACAGAGACTGGCTCATCAGCATAGTCATCTTCCATCGAGTCAAAGGATTGCTCATCATCTTCTACAGAGGATTCTGAGTCAGAAGAGTCAGACTCTTGCTCTTCATTAGACTCACCAGAGTCATCAGAGTCGTGGGTCTCACCCTCATCGCTCTCCTGATCATCTTGTGTCTCAGAGCCAGAAGTTTCAGAAGGTTCAAACCCATCTTCGTCTGACTCTTCATCTTGATCACCGTGGAAGGCATCAGAAAGATTCGTCTCTGTATCTTCTTCTTCTTTGGCATAGTCATACAATTCGTTGGAGACATCGACAACATCATCCCAAGTCTCACAGCGAGCAACACGGTCAACAAAGACCTGCTCTTCAGAGGTAAACTCGACATTGGCGAACATACCAACTTTGTAGAACAGATTGATTCGATCGATCAGGGGATAATCATTGATGTTGTTATCACCGAGACCGAAGAAGTCCATCTCAAACAACTCGCGATATCCTTTGAAGAAACTCTTGGTGAGTCCAGGAAAACGCTTCTTGATGTCACGCTCGATACGGGCATCTTCAACAACATTAAGGAAGGACTTGAAGCCGCGACCCTTTGTCTCAATAGAATCGTGCCAACCCTCAAGTGGGGTATTCAGCGCATGGCTGACTTCGTGACCGATGAAGAGATCATACAGCTCATTGCTGATGTCAGACTTCAAGATAGGAAGGACGACTTTGCGCTCTTTCAGGTCAAAATATGCGGTGGGGACTTTCTTATGCTCGAGAGTAATATTCTCAGTAGCGAGCAATTTAGCCAGTGTACTTTTACGTTCGATTTCCATAACATCTCCTCAACTCTTACACCTATTATCGTTCATATTGAGGTAAATGTCAAGCGTTTTCTGCTATTTCATTGAAAAAAGATTTCCTGTAAAATCAACAACTTACTCAAATTTGTCAAAATATCTTGTGAGAGCCTTGATTTTTTCGATCTGTTTGTCGATAATCACAGCCCGATTTGGCCATCTGATGATGTCTTTCTCGGGATTCTTCTTTAGATTCAGGAGGAGGGGGAGGATTAGGTCTTCAACGTCTCTTAGCTTTACCGCCACATCCTGCTCCACGAGAGCACGGTGTTCGTTAACAGCACCTGAGTTATCGGATGAAAGGATACGAGCATCAAGCTGCTCGAGTTTATCCATAATGGCGTCAATCTGGTCAGAAGGGATCTCAGCCTGAACAGGTTGTTGTGTGGCGGTCGACACTTCTAGGTCGTCCTCGTCCACCATTGTGAACCCAAAATCATAATCGTCAGACATATTCATTGCTCCTCTTCTTTCTATTTATATCAGGTGTTGTCGCCATCTGAATATTTCACTTTACTTTTATCATACAACTTGATGTGCTTACGGAGACGTTTGTTATATCCACGTTTGATTTTCTTCGCCACACCTGATCTTGAGAGGTAGCAATAGAACCGTTTCGCGTCAGTCAGAGCGTCATACTCTGCACCGCCTTTCATTTTTATTCTTAACTTCTTCATACAAGTGACCTTGCCTTTTTCCGAATGTTCTTAACTGTCTTCTTCTTGATTGATTTTATCGCACGATCAAGTTTCAGCTTCGAAGCACGCTGAGTAAAATTCTGTCCAATCATATGGTCGTATTCGTGTAGGACAACTCTTGCCGCGAGATCTACAAATTCCTCAACGACATCTTCACCTTCTGTATTCTGATACTTCAATGTAACTCGAGTCGGACGACGAATCATAAGGAATACTTCTGGTAATGATAAACAACCTTCCTTCACTAAATCAGTCTCCTCACCAACACCCATAATAACTGGGTTGATGATGTATCTTGTAATGTCCTTGCCATCACCAAACACAAATACTTTCGCGTCTAGACCAACTTGGTTTGCTGAAAGACCAATGCCTCCCAATTCCTGTTGCTTCTTAAACAACGCATCACAAAACTCTTTAGCATCATGCTCTTCAAAGTCAAACTCTTTTGGCTCGCGCTTCAAGAGTTCATTACCAAAATCTATTAATTCCATTATACCATCACCGAATAGTTTTTTCTTTTCTCGAATTTTATCACGGATCTAAACTTATCAAACAACTGATCACCTTTGTGGCTGATCACGAATACGTTTGTGTCGTCTCCAATTGTATTTAGTAGAGTCATAACGTAATCCGTTCCGTTATTATCCAACGAACTATCAAACACCTCATCGAGAATCAAAAGGTTGGTGCTTGCGCTGTTCTTCATCTTGGCTATAGTTCTCCAAGTAAACAACAGTGCCAAGTCGATACGTTGTTTCTCGCCCTCGCTGAACGAGGCATATGAGAACTTGTCGCGACCACGAGACTTAATCGTCTCATTAAACTTCTCATCTAAATTAAAGTTCACAAAGAAGTCCATTGCTGCAAGATACTTATTTGCCAATGTATTAATAGCAGGAAGATACTGCTTGATGATTCTGGTCTTGATGCCAGTATCTTTCAGCAGTGCCGCCACAGCTTGCATATAATGCATCTGCTCATTCTTCTCTGAGCGTACACCATTTGCGGCAGTTACTTCTTTTGCGAGTTCTTTGAGTTTACTCTGCTCGGACTCGATATCAGCCACTCTGCTTCTTGCATCGCCCAACTCCGCATGTAAGCGTTGAAGATATTTTTGATTAGTTGTAATCTCATTGTTCGCCTCAATTATTTCAGACTGTAGATCTTGGTATTCAGTTATCAGACGATCCACTCGTTCGAATTCGTCTTGCATTTCTGAGGACGCTGTTTCGAGTTCTTTAATTTTGCCCACTCTCTCACTTTGTATTTCTTCTTTATGCTCGTGGGGAATACCCTGCTTACAGGTTGGACAGTCGTCGTGCTTTTCATAGAATTCTAATTCTTTGTTTATTTTTCTGACTTGGGAGATAAACTTTTCGTTGATGGCTTCGAGTCTTCTTCTTTTTGTGGGCGGGTCGCCCAGATTCTTCGCCTGCTCTGACTTAACTGCTGTGTCCGCTTTAATGTCCTCGATCTTGCCGTCCAACTCATTTATCTCTCCTTCGATTTCGCTGATTTTGTCAGCCTTATTATTTTCTAGAGTTTCGATGTATCGTTTCTGGATAGTGGCTTTTTGTTTTGCAACCTCTACCTTTGATTCGATATCTCTAATCTCTCCTTGGATACCTGTCAGCTGTTGTTTCAACAGCCCATTCATAGTCGTGAAGATCTGGATATCAAGGATATCTTCGATCACCTCGCGCCTAATATGTGCAGGGAGTTGCATAAATGGTGTGAACGAAGCACTCCCCAAAATAACAATCTGTGTAAACGACTTGTAGTTCAAATTCAGAATAGATTCTTCAAGATACTTTTGTGTATCCTTCAGAGCAGCATCCTGATCAATCATCGTGCCATCGCGGTGAACCTCGAAGAAGTTTGGTTTGACACCGCGCATAACTTTATACTGCGACTTCCCAACACGGAACTCGACTTCAACCAGCAACCCCTTTTGATTGATAGAGTTTACCAACTGCGGTTTATTTATATTTCTGAATGGTTTGTTAAACAATCCAAAGCATAAAGCATCAAGGAAGGTAGACTTACCTGCACCATTATCACCCACAATAAGAGTGCTAGGAGAGCGAGTGAAGTTTACTTCAGTGAAGGCATTACCAGTCGACAGAAAATTCTTCCAGCGGAGTTTTTCAAAATAAATCATTATAAATTTTTTGCTTCAACATATAGACCCTTAACTACGTCCTTGAGTTTCTTGCGGTCTAAGTCAGTGTGGATGTTGTCGATATAATCATCGAGCAACGTGATAGTATCTTCAAGATTGAGATTGTCAGCATCAATAGCGTCATCCTCGAACTCCGAGAAGTCTTCAATGATTTTCATCTCAATCAAATCGCAAGATTCGAGTTTATCTATAAAGGTATCAAATGCAGAAAAATCGCTCTTGTTTACAACAACTACTTTTACCGAGCCACCAATAACGCTATCATAATCAACAGCGTCGAGACTTGATCGAGAATCATCGTCTGCGTCATTGTAATAGAATTTATGGAAGATGTTAAATGGGTTTTGAATAAACTCAAGTTCGTTTGTTCCTGTATCATAGATATGAAATCCTCTAGGGTCGTCATAATCGCTCCAAGTAATTTCATAAGGATTACCAAGATAAGTGATGTTACCATTACTGCTGCGGTGATGGAAATGACCAGAGCAGACAAGATCGAATTTATTAAATACTGCTGGATCCATGCCATGGTCATTCGCGTGACCTTTATACATCTGGAAACCAGAGAGTTCATAATGTCCGAAGCATACTTTAGCGTCTGTTTCATCTATTGCCTCCATCGTTTGCTTATAATTGTCAGAACAAATCCAAGGAGTGAATAGAATATCTCTGTTGTCAAAAGATAACTTTGTTACCTCTGGGTATATGGTGATGTTGTCATAGTCCTTCAATAACAACTCAGGGGAGTTTACCTCGTTGGTGTTCTTAAAGTAAGTGTCATGATTTCCAGGAATCATATGCATATCAATGCCAAGATCTCTGCACTTGTCAAAGAAATACTCTCGGCATTTTTTATATGTATTGAAGTTAATAAACTTGCGACGATCAAAAATATCGCCCAAGTGAATGATGGTCTTTATCTGCCGCTCTTCCAATTCAGGAAAAAACTTCTCTGTATAAAATTTCTCAAAGAAAGTGTCAAATGGAATAGAGTCAGACCGCGCACCGAAGTGCGTGTCAGTAATCAACGCAATTTTCATAAGTTACCTATGTTGCAAAATACCAGCTTGGTGTTTCACGTTTCGTCCACACAGCCATCTTTGCTTTGGCGATGCGATAGTATTCACGATATGCTTCAATGGAGTCAGACTGTTTGAATTCGTCTGGCATTGCTTGGGGCATCTTGGTCATTGGACCATCTTTGATACCCATTGGTGCATTCTTTAAGATATGTTCTAACTTCTGTTGAGTCAGATGCACTCTACCATAGCGGTGTGTGTATTCCTTACAAAGTTCTTCCCACAAAGAATACAACCACATATAGTTACTGAATGACTCCCTCGCCCAGATACCAGAGGGGTGATTGATGTGTGATGCTTTGTAGAGAATTTGATCTTGCTCTGAGTTGGGATGCTCCCAGCGAGCGATGCGTCGACCAGCGGCAGTCTTGTCATACCACTGAGTGCCATCGATGACACGGTGTGCTGTCGACATAAGTTGAGCATACTCGATAATCATTTTGACGACGTGTTTGTCGAGGTGTTGTTTAGCGGCAGTTTCGTAGTTCTCATCTAAGTAAAATATATTCATCTCATCCTCCTGAATACTTTAGTCCAATGATTATGCATCACTTTGCGTGCTAAGTCAAGATCTTTTTTTACTTCTGGATATGCAACAATACCGTTGTTGTAGTCTCGCTCATACGTCTCAATTATACGACGAGCGTCCGTCAAGGGCATCTTTAATTCTTCTTCGGGCATCTCTGTCTCCGAGTTCATATGCTTGTAAGAGTAAATTATACAACTCTTCAGCTGAAAAGTCAAGCACATTTTTGCGTTCAGCCTTGCCGCGCATATCTCGAATATATGCTATGAGATCGTCTTTACCAGTGCGATATTCGATGTCTTCAATATTTCTTATCATGTCCGTAAAATCTTTACCAGAGTGTTGGTTTGGCTGATAGCATCATCCAGAGCATTATGATGTGTATCGTCTTCAGTTGCTCGGATCTTTGCGTTGCTGACTCCGACCAGATTAGTCGCAGTTTTGAAACAATGGATATGCCAGTATTTCCAAGGTGGTTTCTCGTGTCCAATAGAGTACATGGCAGACTCTAGGATTTGCACATCAAACCCTGCGCTGTTACCCCAGATAGGGATAGACTTATCGCCATACCAATCACGGAACTCATTGATGGCTTTCTCAAACGGCATTGTGTCGACCATAAGTTGTTTCAGAGCATGCTTATTCTGCTTGCTCCACCATTCAATTGTACCTTTATCAATATGTCGATCGTACTTCTTTGCTGTCGAAGCATCGATGTTTTGATAATAGGTATCAATAACACCTGTCTCGATATTGAATTTGGTCGCTCCAATAGATAGGATAGCTGCATTACCTCTCGTGCTGAGAGTTTCGATATCAACCATCACCTGATATTGTTTTGGATCCATGAAAAGTTGTGCGCTCATTAGTCTTTTGTTTCCTTGTCCATATCTTGCATTACTTCAAGTTTCTCTTTGGCAAGTTTCAATGCTTCTTTGTCATCGAGGTATTTTGGTCTGCGCTTCTTCAATCCAGCTTTCTGATCAGCATGTTTCTCTTCTAGTTGTGCTGCTTCGTCAACTGCTTTTCGGATATACTCTAAATACTCGGTGTTTCCGTCATTGCCATCAGTATCAGACATCATCAATTCTTGCATATCTAGACTACCGATAAACTTCTTCTTCGTATCCATCTGTTTCTTTTCTTTCTGAATACGACGAATGAATGCATAATAAGTAATCTGTGTGAAATATGCAAACGGATTTTTTGATTTCTCTGGATCGAAGTTATCAATATATGTGATACAGTTTTCGATACCGTCGAGAATCATCTCATCGCGGAATGTATAGTTTACAAAGTTGGATTTATATGCGAGGTGGTTGCCGATCTTCACCATACATTCACCGAGATATTCGGTTACTCGAGGTTTTTGCTCACCAGCAGCTTTTGCAGCTTGCACTCGCTCCCTGTATGCGGTAATCGCAACAAGGAATTCTTTGTTGTCAACATAGTGTCGACTATTGGGATCTCTTCTTTTAGCCATAATATCACCATTCTACATTATTAATACAAAAATGTCAAGCATAGTTTTATTTTAATTTTAATCAAAGTAATGCTTGACTATTACTAAGATCGTTGGTATAATCAGCATGTCGCTGTTTGAAAGAGAAGTATTAATTAATCTTATTATTGTTCTTAGCTTCTATGTAATCAAGCAGGTCATCTGGACTCAGGGCATCAGCCATAGAGTTTGTTGTGGCTCTTTGCTGTTTGTCTTCAAAGAATATCTTTTTGACACATTGTTCGTATCCAGTAATGTGCGACTCTATCAGTTTAGCGACAACGACGATTGAGGAGGTCGACACTGTGAACGCAACGTCATCTGACAGACCCATCCACCCCTTCAACATATACGACTCACTTAGATAATCTTCATCTTCGTCTACACCGCCAGAGTATATCTCAATCGGATACATCAAATTAACAAATGGAGTTGAGAGGTCATACTCTTTCTCGAGACATGCAACTATCTGAGATCCATCTGCAAACCGTATTACTCGTATCTTATCAAAACTCATTTGTCAACCTTAACAAGTTTATATTTAAAACCTTCTTCATTATATAATTTAATCCGTTCAACTAAATGATCAAGAGTGTAATTTTTCTTAGACTTCCAAGATAGGTCATCACCAATATCAAAGAGATTGCAAGCAACCTTATTATCTCCAAGACGTAGACCCCGACCGATCGACTGCAAATTTCTTACTCTGCTTTTCGATGGTGAGGAGAACACCACATTATGCAGGTTCCTTATATTTATACCTGTCGAGAAAGTGCCATACGAGGCGACAATTATAGCGTCATCGCACTTCTCCGTCAAGGCACGTATCTCTTCGCGTTGCTCCGTATCAGTACCACCATAAACAAAATACACTGGTCTGTCTTTTGCTGCTTTCTTCTTAATCATATCATAGAGGACGTTTCCGTGTTTCTCCACAAACTGATATAGAACCAAGCTGTTTCCCTTCTGATCAATCACCAGATTGCTGATCAGATTATTTCTCCAATGATCGCGTACCAGCCAGTCAACTTCCTCCTGATACTTCATGGTCTTCATCGCCTTTCGCTCTTCATCTTTGTGTTGTAGCAATAGGCATGTGATGTTTAGATTTGCGACCTTACCATCTTCCATAAGTTCTTTGGTGGTGATAACCTTTGTCACATTACCGAAACAACCTTCCAGCACGAGGCGGTGAGTCTTTGTCCCGTCTAGCGTACCAGTGGTTCCGAATCTCCAATGTGCGTTCTGACACTTGTCAAGGATCGATGTAAGAGACTTCGCCTTGAACAAATGCGCTTCGTCTCCATATACAACATCAAACTTCTCGAACCATTTCTTCGGAAACTTGTAGATAGATTGCCAAGTTGAGATGGTAACAGGGAATTCGTTTGATTTTTCTTTACCGCCATAGATTCGATGGCAGTTTTCGCTCGCTTGCCAATCAACAGCACTCGCGTAGTCTTGGAAGTCACCATACATCTGCTCGACCAGCGAGGTCGTTGGAACAATAATCAGCTGCTTCTTATTTCTCTCTTGGTAGTACCGCATGAGAGTATAGATGATAAGAGACTTACCAGAAGCAGTGGGTGATAACAACAAAGACCTTGCGCCTTGAATACCTTTACGGACAGCTTGCACCTGATAATCTCTTATCTCGATCGGCTTTTCGCCACCATGTAGGTTTAGCTTCTTCGCAAAGTTCTCAATGTATTCAGTCGATACTATGTCACCCTTTGACTCAATGCGGTTGTCTACGGTGTACTCCAGCTGTGCAGAGAAGTCTAGGAGGTACTTTATCAGCCCAACAGGTAATTCTTTGTTGAACATATTAAACAGTCTTGCTTTACCGTCCCACATCCTTGATCTATATGCAGGCATGAATTTGGCTCCTGGAACATCAAATGTGAAGAAGTCATTTAGTTCCTGAAGTATTCCTGTGTCACACTCAACGTGCATGTGCACTGCATTTTTGTATGTGACAGTTATGTCAGCCATTACATAAGTCCATTTGTAAATTTAGTCCACTCGATACCATTCTTAATATCCCAAGTCCTGCTGTGGAGGGATCGCATAACTCGGTCGAGGAAATCAACGACAGTGCGGATATACTCAACCTTGTTCATCTGTTCTTGTAAGTCATCGTCTGACTCAATCATCTCTGCCATGTCGTTTTTTAGAGGTTTGTTGCCGAGCCATTGATCCCAGCCAAGAGTTTCAAGTTCCTGTTTGGATAATTCTCCGCGCCAGTATTGTTGCTTGATTCTTCTCAGCTTGTAGAATGCACCCTCCGATTTTCGGAGTTGCAGCTTGAAGTTGGAAAGGTGGTTTAGATATTTTGAATGCAGTTCAGCAGTCTTGATTGTTGCTTTTCCGAGTTCTAACTCGTCAATCTTGCAATCGACTGCCCACGATTCTTGGAGTTCTTTTAATGTAATCATAATATAATGTATTTATCACGTCAAATTTTCGATCTTGAAAGTCCTGTATCTGAACCCTGCGATACCAGTGAAGTAGTCACCAGCACCTTGTGTGATATCAAAGTCAAGACCTTCCAGACTGGTTGGGAAGGCATCAAAGAATGTAATCTTGATAGTTGGGTTATTGTTTGAATCAAGAACAAATAGGTCAGCATCACTCACTTGGGCGATTGCTTCTTTTTTGCTCTTCTGTGCGGTGGCAGTCCTATACTCTTGCGACTTAATGAAGTCGGTAAACTGCTGATTTTTATCTGGGAAACCAAGACCAAACAGCCAGTTATACAATTCCTGATAGTTCGCCATGTCCTCTTGCACTAGGAATCTGATGATCAATTCACCAAACTGGATCTTATCTCCAGGAAATGGTAATGTCGCCAGAGGTGTTTCCACCTGTGGAGAACCGAGAGATATCTGTGGGATATTCGCAGCTTGACAGAAAAAAGAAACTTGGGGAATGTTAGCGATCTGAAATCGGAAACCATTTGGGCGCAAGAAATCTAGTTCAGCAGGATTGTTCTGACTGAAGTCTGATTCTGCAACATCTGTAATAGGGTTATATGCCATACTCTATTTATACGAGTTATATTGTGAAACTCTCTCCGCAACCACAACGTGATTTCTCTAATGTATTAACGAATTCAAATCCTTCATTAAGTCCATTCTTTTGATAGTCAACTGTGATTCCTTCAAGAATTAAATTATCCTTTGGGTCAATCAAGATTGAGAAACCTTCATATTCATTTTGAATGTCTCCTTCATTGATTGTGTCTGCATACTCGAGTTTGTATGCATAGCCGCTACAGCCAGTGGTTTCAATACCTATACGAATGCCAATACCTTTACCGCGATTGGATAAGTAAGATTTGAGTTTGTCTTTTGCGATGTCTGTAACTTCCATATCTGTATTTATATACGCGCAAAAAAAAGGGGACTTCACGTCCCCTTTCCTTTATTCTTCTTCTGGTTTGGTTGCATCTGTGCCAGTCTTGGTAGCAACATCTTTAATCAAATTTGATGTTACATCCAATACACCTGCGGTTACACCAAAGACATCTGAACCGACACCTTTAATAACACCACCAGTACCATCGATAGTTGCATCGACAGTTGAACAAGCAGACAAAACTAATGCGAATGCAATTGCAATAAAACGCATAATATTCTCCTGTTTTCTATATTACTGGATAACCAGATTCCGAACGCTTACCCATATAGGGCATCCCCACACTGTTACTTTGTTCAGTTCGTGAACACATATATGTATACAAAAAAAAGAGGCGATCCGAAGACCGCCTCTCTCAAATAAGTGGTTGGTTGACCCAACTCTTATTATTTTTACATCAAGTTTGTTACTTTAACGCTTCTGTAGTACTGGTTACGATCAGCAGTGAAAGTAGCAGCATCAGTAGTTCCGTCAGCTTGGGTAACGAATGGATTAGCAACCATACCGTAACGAGTCTTGAAGCCGATTTTTGGCTGGAAGTCGGCAGGATCGATTGCACGTACTTGCTGCAGCGGCACATATGGGCAGTAGAAGATACCAGCATCATATGCCGAAGTACCTTTGTAGCCAACTGTGTAGAACTGAGAAGCAGCACCAGTGTTAGCGGAGTATGGATCGATGTACACTTTGTAACGACCGTTCAATACACCAGCAAAAGTGTTACCAGTATCATCAACATTCAGATCTGTGTTCAGTGCTGGAGCATAATCCAGAACACCAGCCATTGCCAGAGCAGAAGCAACATCAGAAGAACATACGATGAAGTTACCTTTACCGCGACGAGTCTCTTGAGCAATTACGTTGGCATCACGTTCAATGTTGAACAGAAGACCTTTGAAACGCTCAACCGACCAACGACCGTTAGAGTCGACGTCAAGGTCAAAAGTACCAGCAGTAGCAGTAGAAGCAGAACCAGGTTTTGCAACTTTATAGATTGTGCGGATCACCTCACGGTTGATTTCAGCCAAAATTTCCTGAGACAGAATGTTCGACAATTCGCTCTCAGCGTCAAGACCGTGGATTGCTTTCAAGTCTTGTGCCAGTTCGATTGTGTACTCTGCTTTCAGTGCGCGTGTCTTAGCAGTTACAGAAGTTTTCTCGATCGAGAATGCCATCTCTGCAGGGTCAAGTGCTTCACCAGTGGCAGTAGCCATGCCAGTACCAGTTGTGTAAGTACCGTCAACTGGGTTAGAACCAGCGTGAGTGCCAGTACCAGAGAAGTCTGTGTCAGCTTCGTTGAACAGGGCTTCAGTACCAGTTTTGCTAGTGTAGTGCGATTTCATCGCAAAGATCAGTCCAGTTGGACCAGTCATTGGCTGAACACCACAAACATCGTATGCCATCAAGTTTGGCAGCGCACGACGAACAAGGCTGATCAATACGGGATCGTAGTTGTCAGCGTTTGCTACAGCGTTTTCGCTTTCGTGAAGAGCAACTTTCTCTTGACGAAGAGCTTTTTCTTGGTTTTCAAGAATAACAGCAGTCACATTTCTGCGGTGCGCATCCTTAATTTGTGGAAGTTCTGGGTGGTCCAGTACTGGAGCCCATTTTTCCATTTGTGATTCTGAAAGATACATCTTTCGTCTCCTTGCTTTTTGGTTGTTTTAAGTTTTAACTATTATTATTTATAAAAATTATCTTTTTACCGATTTCGAAATCGCTTGGGCATAGATGCTGATTGGTGAAGAATCTTCATTGATCACAACACTTTCGTCGTCAATCAATTTGTCTTCTTCCTGCAATGCTTTCTGTGTAGGGAAATAATTTTCCTTAATCACACTCAGCTTAACAGAGTAATCGCCATCAAACTCAACGTCTTCAACGAGTTTCGCAAACTTCTCAGCTTCAGTTACAGTCAAGTCAGCAGTTGCTTCTTTGAGTGCAGCATCTCTTGAGAGGTCTACATTGGCAGAGGATAGGGCGACTTTCTCTTCAGTCGACTCATCCAGCTTGGCTTTGAGTGATTCAATTTCACCCTGCATTTCGCCCAGAACATCGTATTTCTCTTCAGGAATATCAATGTAATGCTCGGCAAAAACTTCTTTCAAGGAGCCGACGAATGATTCAGTGATCTCGTTGCGCAGACCGCGCTCAATAGCGAGTTCATTTTCTTTCATCCAGTTTTCGGCTACATAGTTCAGATAACCATCGATTTTCTGTACCATATCTTCCATGAATGTATCTTGTGCTAGTGCAGCTTCTTCAGCGAGTTCAGCTTTAATGTCTTCCATTTCAGAAGTAACACGGGCTGTAACAACAGCTTCAAACAAGCCAGCAGCTTTAACTTTAAATTCTTCCGACAGATGCTCTTCATCAGCGAACAAGTTAGTCATGTCATCTTGGAACAATGTATCTTCTTCCAATACTTCATCGACTTCTTCAGCAGACTCTTCTTCGAGTTCAGCTTCAACTTCTTCGTCTGTGATTTCTTCTTCAAGAACTTCGTCTTCAGACTCAGTGTCTTCAGCTTTTACATCAGCTGAAGTTCCAGGCTTATTTACCTGACCTCCAGTAGATGCAGTTTTCGAAGAACCTTGAGTTGGTGAGGTTTGATCGCCAGCAGTAGGACTAGAAGCGTTCTTGCTACTGTCTTTCTTTGCTTTAGCGGTGGCAGATTTTCCTGCAGTAGCACTCAACCCATCAGTTTCCAGTGTTTCTTGTTCTGGATTAGCGTCTGATGAACCTTGTGCTGGAGCAGAAGCATCGCCTTGTGATCTGTCTGCGGGACGTGATGCAGACTCGTCTAGTTCATTGACTTCTTCAGTCACCATTTCTGGCTTACCTTTCAGAAGTTCTCTGATTTTGCTTTCTACAGCCATTTTATTCTCCTTGTAGAGTTCGTTTTGCTAGTTTTATTTATAATATCTTAAATCTTTGATACTTTGTTAAGGAATGAGCTAAACACCGCCATCTTGGTGGCTTCTAGTTCATGGGAACTGGCTTCTTTGATAATCTCTTGAGCCCTTTCCATTTCTCTTCCTTGCCAGATACCGTCAACCATAACCCACTCACGGCTTTCCATAATACCTTGTACAAAGGCATCGGGAGCAGATGGGTCTGATACGATATCAGCAGCAGTTGCCAACATAAAGTCGTCTTGTACTTCGCTGATGCCTGACTTCTCACGGATAGATCCTAGACCACGAGAACTTACACCAAGCTGACAACCTGCTTCAATTAAACCTGCAGCAATCTTACCCATAGGAGTGTCAAGGACTTTTGCCTTACCGATCCAGTTGTCTCCATCTTCTTTAAGAGAGACAATCATATGAGAAACGCGATCAAGATTTACCGTTGGACCATCTGGATGACCCAATTCGCCTAGAGCACGGTTCTTATTGATGCAGTCTTCGGTGTAACGTGCAACTTCTTTCGCCATAATCTCTTTAGGATATACACGACCGTTGCGGTTTTTTAGATTGGATTGTAGAAAAACACCTTCGATGAAGAGTTCTTTCTTCCCGTCTTTTTCTTCGAGGATGTATTGAACATCCTCTACGAGTTCTTTAATAAGTTTCATTATCCTAGATCTCCTTGATTCTGATGCTGCTGAGAACCATATCCAGAAACTTTGGCGCACTCTACAATAACTGTGCCGCCTGCACCGCCAGCAATTACAATTGCGATGTCTGATGTGTTCTCATCGTTGTCTGTAAACCCATAAAAGTCCATACGACCTGTAACTTGAAGTTCGTATAATACTTTAGAATTCCTTGTTACCTGCGCAGAAGCACCGCTTGATAATGCCCACTGAATGTTCTTGATATTCACAGTAGGCGATGCTTGCGTTTCTGTAGACTTCTTCAGAGTTGTAGCCAACGCAATCGTCCCAGTAGCGGCAGTCCCTCGGACAGCGACCACGCCATGGGTTTGCGTCAATTTTAATGTGTCAACTGTGACTGCCATTTAATTATTCCTCTACTGGTTCTAGTTCCCAAACTGGGATACGTTTTAATGATTCTTTGAACATAACTTCAGCAACAGCATCAACGCCTTCGCCCATAGTAGCAAGAACATTTCCCTTACCTTCTTTGGCGTGCATTACTTGAGCATTTGGAGCCATGTAAAATTTGGTTGTGTCGGAACTGCCTTGCGTCGGAGGAGTTTTATCTCCTGCATTACCTGCCTCTGCTGCACCATGGTTCGCAGTTGGCTCTTCAGCTTCTGGCTTATTGACACATTCCTCTTCTTCTGTTAGAGCATAATTTTCATTAACACCGCGACCTTTTGGGTGGCTCAAACTAGATGTATGATTTGCTTCCATATGCTTATGGTATGCTTTATGAGTAGCAGAACCATGACCGCCTAAATGAGTTTTAACAAAACTCTCATGGGAGTTCTTAGCGGTAGTGGAAGCGTTGCCGTCACCAATAGCACCGACGTTATGGGCAGCTTCGTGGGAAGCATTTGCGTGGATAGCGTTGGCAACCTCTGCACCGTGTTTCTTAATATTGGCTTGGTGTGCCATCTTAACAGCAGCATGACTGCCCTCACCGATATTATGATCAATCATGTGTGCAGTGAGGTTTGCAGAAGATTTTGCAACTTCGCTTTCTGTTAGAACATAACCTTCAGAAATGCTGTCCATATACTTCTTTTCCATATGCTTATGGTAATCTTTGTGACCAGCAGAACCGTGACCGCCTAAATGATTTTTAACAAAGTCGTTGTGTACTTTATGCCCAGCAGATCCAACGCTAGTAGCATTATGTGCTGCTTCATGATCAGCATTTGTGTGAATGGCTTTGGCGACCTTTTCACCATGTTTCTTAATATTGGCTTGGTGTGCCTTATTAACAGTGGCTTCACTGCCATCGCCAATATATGCGTTTGTTCTCAGTCTTGCCATATGGGCAGCATCTTTTGCGACACTTTCTTTAACGACTGGATGTGCGCCTTTCATTACTCGGCTTACTACATCAACTAAATCTTTAGGTAGTGGTTTCATTTTATTCTTCCGTTTCTGGTTCTGTTGGAACTGCAGCATCAACATCGCCAGCAGTCGGTTCTGGTAATTCTATTTGTTGATTGAACATACTTCCAGCAACTTCAGCTTTTCTATCAGCTACCATTGCATCAGCACGGTCATTCATCATACTATTGAATGTATCCTGAGCATCTGTCAGTTTACCATCCTTCCACTGATCCATCATATTACGAACTGCGTCTGCACGTGCATTTTCAACTTCACGTTCTACGTTTTCTTCACTCATCATTTCCACCTTCATATTGTTGCGGCTCGACCTTCAAGGACTCACCATCTATTTGCTTGTTGATTGCGTCGATTTCATCATCGCGCATTTTTAAAATTTCTTTTTGCACATACTCTTTAGAGAAGTATTCACCGACATAGTTAGATAGACCATTCAACACTTCTACCCGACTACGCAAGATCTCTTGCTCTTTAGACTCAGTGTAGTATGCATCGGAAGCATACTTATATTGTAGACCATCGCGGATACTTGGCCAATCATCTTCTGTGATTATGCCTTTAAGAATCAGCTGCGTCTTGACCAAGTCGTCAAACATTGCAGAAAAACGTCTACGAAGTTTTGCGATAAACTTGGTAAACTTTAATTCATCTCTGCTAATCTCAGCACTACGTCCGAAATTAAGACCTTGTTGTGCACCTTCTAATCTAGAGATGGGGACATTCAACGCTTGATAAAGTTTGCGTTGGAAGTAATCTACGTCACCAGTTTCTCCGAGATTAGAACCTCCTGGAAGTGTTTGAATCTCTGTGCCTCTACCGCCTTCGCGTCTTGGCATCCAGAAGTCTTCAAGCATCGACATAAACTTCTTGTCGTCACGGATCTCTCCAGACTCACCATCATAAACTAATTTGTTACGATAGCGATTCATAATATCTTTGAGATACTGCTCTGCCTTCATTGTGGGCAGATTACCAGTATCTACATAAAAAACTCTGCGCTCTGGAGCGCGGGTAATACGGTATACAACAACAGCATTCTCCATCATTCTCAGCTGATTTGCTGGACGGATAGCTTTGTGTAAATATGACAACGGGATATTTTTATCTTGGTCTAAGAGACCTGAGGGAATGTAGGTAACAGCATCCTTCGAGATCTTCAGAGATTTATCGTTAGCGTTTCCTGCTTTATACTGTCCAGGTTTGTTAGCGATACCCTTGTCGTCATAAATGAAATACTCTTTTACCTCTTTGACCATACTGACGCCAGTCTTAGGATCTTTTTCCTTCTTGACATCACGCACTTTCTTTATTTTGCGTGGGTCAATATACCTGACATCGTGTAGACCTTTTCTTGGGTTGGTTTTATCGACAACTTTGTGGAAGTAAATTCTTCCATCGATGTACCAACGTCTGTAGTAATCTTGTGCACGATTGTTGAAGTCCATCAACGATAATACATTGTCAAATTCATCAGCGATTGCTTTCTTAACAGCTGTTGACGCTGGGACACCATCTGTGTCAATCGTTACTGGCTTTTCGTCGTCAAGGTTCGAGATACTATCATTGACAATATCTTCGATTGCAGTGTCGATATCGGCATACATTGATATGTCCCGATAACGCTTGATGAGTTGCTCTTCAGTATTAGCAACTCCCTCGACATCGAAATAAGTGCCATAGTAACCACCACCACGGATGGCTTCCAATGCACCATCAGAATCAGGAGCAACGAAAGACTGTGCAGCTTTCGGCTCCTTTTTCCGATTGATTTCAAATCCAAACAATTCCATTATATTTTCCTCTATACCTAATAGATGTTATATTATTTATACTACATCATAATGGGTATATTGGAAGGTCACCGTAAACTCTTCAAAGATATCGTTCTGTGCATACTGCAAGGTGATTTCCGACATATTGATTGGGAAGCAATTACGCAAGGTATACTTACCTCCAACCAACACTTCATCGTTACGATCCAAATGCTCGACACCAATGTCAGCTTGGTATTCGCTTGGAGTGAGGATACCAGTATTGTCTTCACGATTATTCAAACCATTCATCCACTGCTCGAATGGCTGGCGTAGTGAGAAACCAGAGTCGTTCACGATTGTTACGGTGAACGGGTCAAAGATTCTTTCACCAGCCAGTTTGATCTCACGACCACGATACTGGATGATTGCAGGGTTTACGTTAGAGGCTGGAAGTGCCGCCCCAGTTACCAAAAGACTATAGCTTGTGTCAACATTAGGCACATAGCTTGGGAATGCTAGGCTTACGCGAAACTGATTTGGTCTCGCTCCACCCGCACCTAATCTAGCCTTAAATTCTTCAATATTCATTTCTGTCTCCTATAATTCTAGATTAAGCACCCAGCTCTTCGAACGAGATACCTGTTCGAGTCGCTACGAATGTCAAAGTGATAAAGTTGATTGATTTCGCTGGCTTAATAAAGATGTCAGCGCGGAATTCGTTGCTGTCAATAACCTGTCCAGTGTTATTTGTTTCGTCACAAACAACGCGGAAGTCATAAACACCGCGACGACCTTGTACATCACGCAAGAACGGTTCTACCAGAGAACGGAACTGGGCACGAGTAAAGGCATCGTTGAATTCAAACAACTGGAACTTAGCAGCTGCCGCCACTGCTTTCTCGATAACGATAAACAGTCTACGAACATTGATACGGTTAAATGCGCTGGATCTAGCCAGTAGAGTCTTATCACCGAACAAGATAATACCTTGCTGAGACGACTGAACGATTGGGTTCACGCCAGCAGAGTATAATGTGTCGCGGTCAGACTTCTTAGGATTGAATGCCAACTTAACAGCGTTCTTGATAGAACCGCGATTTACACCAGCAGGTGAGAACCATGGATCAGCTTCAAGGTCAGCAGTTACACAGCAACCAGCAGTGTCAGCATTACAAGGAACCCACGCATAAGCATCGTTGTATCGGTCATACATATACTTCCAACCACTATCCATGACAGCGAAAGAAGATCTTGTGTAGTTTGCCAACTCAGCTTTGATGTCAGTTACTTCAGAACCTGAGTTATTTACAACACTTGCTTTTGCAGGGGAAACAAACGCGAGGCAGTCTTTACGGATCTCAGTGATATTGTCGATGATATAATCACCAACAGTCGAACTATGAGCACCAGCAAAGATTAAGCTAACATCAGTTTCTTCGTCATTAGCGAACTTCAAGTAAGAAGCCTGCAGATCTCCATCAGTCGGTGAAACATGTACACCACCAGAGAAAGACCAAGCAACCACGTCATTCGAAGTTAGAATTCTTGGATACGGTTGTGACGTACCAGCAGCTGAAATATTAGCTAATGTTGTCGCCAAGTCTTGTCCCCAAGGAGTACCAACAGAAGTTGCTGTTGTGTCAACCTGATCAGTGAAACGAATCCACTTAGATTTTGCATTAATCGCGTCTTTGTAGTAATTTACGGAGTTGTCATCAGCGCGAGCACCTTGAATTTTTGAGAGTCCTTCATACTTCTCAAGAACAGTTCCAGCTTTACCAGTGATAGCACCGTTTTCGTCAATTACGATAAGATGTAATTCGTCAAAGTTCACACCATTAGAATTCGCCCAGTCAGTAGTTCCTGGAACTGTATCAAACTCTTTCTCATATGTCCACTGTGTTACCAAAGTTACAGTAGCTGCAGCACCTGTGCCACCGCCACCAGAGAAAGTGACTGCAGGAGCAGAAGTGTACCCAAATCCTGGATAGGCAATTGTAACACTACTAACAGCGTCACCAGTTAGAGCAGCGACACCAACAGCAGTACCGCCATTGGAAGGCGAGGCACCGATTGCTACAGTAGGAGCAGAGGTATAACCAGAACCACCAGCACCTATAGTGACAGTCATTGAAACGCTAGTACCGAATGTTCCGATGTCACCGACAGAAACCTTCAGGCTGTTTCCGAGTATGCCTGCATATTTTGCGGCAAATGGACCAACACCATTAGTTTCACCAGCGTACGATGCGTCATATTCATCATCGTTTCTGATCAGCTTACCGATTGGGTTGGCGTCATCGATCAAAACAGTAGCAGTTGCACCAGAACCACCGCCACCAGAAATGGTTACGACTGGGTCAGTGCCATCGATTGCATAACCGAAACCTGCATCTGTGATAGTGATTGCTGATACTGCTGCGCCTGTGATAGTTGCTGTTGCCGTTGCAGCTCGACCGCCATTTGCTGGTGTTACACCAGTTGGATCAGCGATTGTGACTGTTGGGGCAGAGGTATAACCAGAACCAGCAGCAGTTACTGTCGCAACACCAGTCAAAGCACCGTTTGCCGTTGCAACAGCGTTTCTTGCAGTTGCGCCAACTTCTCTCGATACAAGAAGGTTTGAACCGTATGCTAAGAAAGATGAAGCTGTAAGGAAGTCTACATTGTTTGCTTTTGCTGGCTTGCCGAAACGCTCAACTAATTCGTTTTCACCTGAGATTGAAACTAACTCCCTAGCTGGACCCCAAGCGAAATCGCCTGCAAACCCACCGACTGTAGTTCCAACAGCAGGAACGACAGCTGTCGCGTCTTGTTCTCTTACGAGAACTCCTGGACTTAATTGAAATGCCATTTTTTATCTCCTCGATATTATGGATAATCGTTATTATTATGCTAAATTGCTTTTACTGAAATTATTTATAATAATGACGTTTTCTCTTGGTTTATCGTATACCAGATATCACCGCCCATAATCTCTACTTCTTCCTCTGTTCCATCTACTATTTGACCAAAAGGAGTTAAATCGTTCTCAATCATACGCATCTCAGCGTTGAATAATCCTTCCCGAACATTCACATTAGTTAGATCTGTGAAGAATGAGTTGGTTGTAACCCAACCAAACAACACTAATGTCATCGCGAGGTCATCGTTATACCCCTCGTCGGCTTGGAAAGTCTGTCCCTTTTCTGTGAAAACAGATAATTCACCGATAACTTCAGCATCGTGAATCAATAATTTGGTATCTTCAACAAGAGATTTAATTGCAAAACAACCCTGACGTTTCACTGCCTTGGATGTTGTAACACCGAGTTTTGCTGAACGACCAAATCCAGGAGTTAGATATTGCTTTCCGTTCTCAGTCAGAGTTGTAAAGATATTCTCATATTCTTCTTCTTGGTGTAAAATATCTAATACTTGTTGACCGATATCGTTCGCTTCAACTAACACATACGCATTGTTAAAGTCTTTTCCGACTTTGGATATGATACTAGGATATAACATCGGAGATATTTTATTATCTTTATACTTACCGACTAACCGATATGGCATCTCTGTTACATCAATCAATGTAAATGCTGAATAATCACCACCAACTCCTCGAGCCACGTCTACCGTCATCATATAGTAGTGGTCGGGTATTGGATTCTCATATAGATCTAAGCCATCTTTGCTGTATTCGGGGTTTTTCGCAGACATAACCGCCAATGTTTTACCATTGATCAGCGTATTTGTAGAACCCAAGAACTCACAAAGAACTTCCTGATTAAATTTCAAATCGCCAAGAAGTTTATTTTGTTCTTCTGCCCATGCCTCATCCCTTCCTGGAATTTCACTATAGTGAATGAACATTCTCTTGAATCCATTCTCGCCATTCTCAGCTTCATTCCAGAATTTCCAAAAATGATTATAACCGAGTGGCGTAGAAGTCAATAGAATCTTTGTAGTTTGACCAGCAGAAATGGTTGGATAAACAGCGGTGAAAAACTCTTCAGCAATATTATTTGGGATGATTGCTGCCTCATCGATGTACAGCCAGTTTACCGACTTTCCTCGAATACCAGAAGATGTTGTTGCCGCAGTAAATACAACAGAGCCATTTTCTAGATCGACATTACCTTTGTTCCAAGTCTTTACGCCCTGTTGCATCCATATTGGAAGACCCTCGTACATAATCTGGTATCGAGAAAGAACTTCTCTCGCTGCTGCTGTTTTGTTGGCGAGGATCGCGACGGTTTTATTTTCTTGGAAGATACTATAGTGGAGGATACAGGCTGCAGCTGTTACAGTTTTACCTTGCTGACGACCCTCCATCAAGATAGTCTGCCGATTATTCATGATGAAATCGACTTTTTCTTTTTGACAGGGATATAACTTAAATGGTTGCAACCCCTTATCCAGAGTTACAATCTGACAATAGTTCTCAATGAAATAAATTGGGTCATCTTTGCACTTCAGGAGTTCGTTTATTTGCTCCTTTGTGAAATCGTGTTGATGACCAATAGATTTTAAATTTGGATTTCCGTGATAGGAAGTTTCTTCAGTCGGTATTGCCATTTTTTACTTCGCCTTCGATGACTTTCTCGTCATCTTGTTTCAATGCTTTCATCAGATCTGATGTGCTTCCATTAAATAGAACATTGGTCTGGTGACCGATGCTGGTGGCGGCTGGTTTTATTCCATCTGCTTGATCTATTTTCTTTTTCTTTTGTTGCAACTCTAAAATATCTTTGGCTTGATCACCAAACATTTTAATCAACTGACCAGCAACTTCATACGCTCTCGGATTGTCGCTGTTCTCGGCAACATTGACAATGCCCTGAAGTGTCGACTCACTGTATGCCATGGCTCTTTTTAGCGCACCACGCGCCTCTTCAAAATCTTCTTCGACATTACCATTTGTGACCACTGGTGTTGTGACCTCAGTAGACTTCGTTGAAGTCTCGAAGGTTTTATCTAAGGCATCAAATACTTTATTTTTACTCATAAGTCTCATCAAACTCTTCAAGGAATCGGTATGCATCATCCACACCCTGATTACCTGAATCTGGTGCTTCGAATGTAACCGTTGGTACGGAAGTGTATCCACTACCGCCATCATTAATAACTACGTTCTTGACTCTGTACTTTCCAGTATTTATAGGATCGACTTCCATGACAACCGATGCTCTTGCACCAGAACCACCGCCACCAGAAATGGTAACATTTGGTCCATTCTCTCCATAGTTGCCGCCTGCATATGTAAGAGATATTGTATCGACTGACTGGCTTAATAGCGTTGCAACCCCAGTAGTTGTCGCTGCCACCACAGTATATTGTTGAGTGGTACGCGCTCCAGCCAAATCTGGATTTTGGAATATATTGGCAACTGCTTTCTTAATAACATTTTGGTCGCCCACATGACCATAGAAATTAAGTTTCATATTGAATGTGAGAGTCCAGACGATACTCGCTCTGTCTGCAAAAGTTCCTTGTGACTGGTCTTCGTACGCAACTGAATCCAATGTGAGTTTGATGTCGCGTTTGATACCCAACTCAGGTAGATCATTGACAGTTATACTGAAGTCTGGATTGAAGAACGGAAGGATTTGTTCGATTATTTGCAATCCATCGTCTTGGTTTTTTGCAAACACATACAGTTGTAAACTGAGGTCATATGGTGTAGATGTGAATACGCTCTTTACAGAAGTTGCCGATCCCGAACCCTTTTTATGGTGGTGGATGGGAGAGACCCTTCTTGCTGCATCGTATTGCAGTGAGATGATTTCAAACCCCATACGAGGAAGTACAATAGCGACTTCACCACGACTTTCAACAGTCGGGACTTGCTCAATTCTAGAGATAAATTTTTGTTTTGTGGAATACGCAAGAGGCACTCTCAATGTCTGGGCGACAGAACCAGAAGAGTCTTTTCTCTCTATTATGATGTTGTTGAATATGGTTCCAAATGCCGCGACTGCTTTACGGACATGAGAGTGATAAAAATTCTTACCCTTAAACATTATAAGTCTCCGAATGGGTTAGATTCAGTGAAGTCAAGGATATTACTAGCAATCTCTGCTGCTTTGAAATCGTCTCCCTGAACAGAAGGTTTGATTGCATAGTCTTCTTTAATGAGAGAGCCGCCATCTTCCAGTGTAAGATTACCTGAAGCATCTTCGAGAACAAGTTCGAACAGAAGTTGATCGACTGTATTGTCGTCCTCGATCTGATCAATTGCAGTATTACCTGTGTCGATTCTTTCAGAACCATACTCGAACAACTCACATTTGAGTTTAAACACATAGATCTTACCGAGTTGGTAGAAAGGATCTTGGAATTCAACAAATTTGATTTCCATGAGGGATCTGGTTTTGGGAAAAAATAATAGATCTCCCTCCATCGGTCTGTCACCGCCACCGACAAACGTGCTTCCATCAGTGTTGTTAACAATATCGTTCCATCTCTTTCTAGACAAAACGAATGTTGCTTGGTCTCTTATCTCAAGACCAAACCGCTGGAATAATTCTCCGTCTCCCTCGAATCCTTCTGCGTTTTCTAGATACATTTCAACTGGGTATGCTTGTTCGAATTTAGATAATGCATCTTCGTCAAAGATAGTATCAGTATTCACGAATGTACGAGGCATATAGAAAATGTCATGACCATAAATCTTCAACGACTCGACAACAAGATCCTCCACTAGCCGTTGTTCAGCAGTGGTTCCAGATGTGTCGCCCGATTGAAAGTAGAAATTGGTAGCCATTTATCAACCTGTCATGAATGTTGGGGGCAATTCGTATCTTACTTGCATCTCTTCTTCAATTTGACCTATCTCAGCAAGAGCCTCGCCAAAGATAACGTCACCGTTGAGAGTAACACCACCAGGAAGTTGGATTCCTCCGAACTTCTTCATGTTCTCTCCCCATTGCCGCTTGATCAATGCAGTAGCATATTTCTTCAACCATAAGTCGTTGTAGACTTCTGAATAGTCTGTTCCAGCTACAAGAGCATAACCTTCTGCTACAATGAAGTCACCGATATCGAAAGTCTTGTCCATATCCGTGTCGATATACATTTTGTTCGTTTTGCGATTGAATCTGATTGCGCGATCATTCACAAACAAACTCTCAAGGAGATTCATATGAGTCTTCACCATTGAGTAGTATGTGACGTCTGCGCTGAGTAGATTGTACAGATCGTTTTGAGCAAATTGATAGTCAATATCAAACAGACCATCAGAGTTAGATGTCGAGCCAATACCGCCAAACTTAAACATTTTTGTCACACCGAGTATCTCATTACCGATAGTGATGTAACCGTTCTCGATATCGCCTTTTACGATTGTGCTGATTGTTGCAGTAAGTGCTGAGTCAGAACCAGTGATTGTCTCTCCTGCAGCGAACTTTGCAGCACCTTGTACGTTTTCATAGATTACTTTGTCGCCCGAACTGCTTTTATCGACAGTAGCTTTCGCTCCTGATGTGCCACCTGTAACTGTTTCACCGTCAATAAATGCAACAGAAGCGGATAGATTTAGAGTAGAACCTTCAAGTGCTTTCTTAATATACACACGTTCTACGCCATCAAAATGGTATTCCTGCCATAACTGTAATGCATCATCGATGCGATCGCTAACCTGATCTTCATCCACGTTTATTTCGATTACAGGGAATCCCAATCTTCTGAGGCAGTAATCTATTAGTTCTTGTCTAGTTGATAGAGCCATCTGAACCCCTAATGAATTTGTTTAAAGTCTGGTACTATTTATAAGACTTATGATTGGTCATAAGAATACAACAGAGCCTTCAGTGCATTAATTTCTTGTTGGACAAAGGCAGTTGTTGCAATTTTAGTTGTATTATCGCCTGTTGACTGTGTTGTCGACGTGGTTACTGACGTGAGGTATCCAGCTGATGCGTGATTACCCCAGCCATGCGCTGTATCTGCTTTAGTTCCCTGTGCAGCTGTTGCGTAGTCTGAAGAATCAAATGCTTTCACTTCCGCGAGGTTTGTGACCTCTGAATCCATCAACGCTCCAGCTGCCGTCACGTTTGTCGCGTCTGTAACATCCGCTGATGCCTCTATACCATTTAGCTTTGTGTGATCAGCATCAGTAAAGTTATTTTGTGTGAGACCACCATCACCTACAGTGTATGTAGTATTTGTATCAGCCGAACTAATAGTTCCATCGGCTGCAATGGTAACATTAGTCCCTGCTGTCAATGCCGCGACCACATTAGCTGTGTCAGTTACATCAGCCGATGCTTCAATGCCATCTAGTTTAGTGTGGTCAGCATTAGTGAAATCATTTGAGACAGTTGGTATAGTTGGCGCACCTGATAACGAACTATATGCGCCATCGAATGCATCAGTTATACCATAGCCATTTATTGTCGTTGGTTTGCTGGTAATATCTGCAAACTCCACATCTCCACCACCGCCACCAGAGATAGCGATATTTCCGCTCCCGAGAAGAGAAGTTCCGTTGACTGTCTTGATGCTAGTCCCTGATACCAGAGCCGATTGTGCATCAGTGATGCCATAACCACTCAACGTGGTAGGAGTGGAAGTGATTTCGGAGAATGTAACGTCATGACTGACTTTGGCGTCTGATTGGTCGACAGCTTTCAATTTGCCGCCAGAGTTTTTCAACTTCAGAACATTACCGTTATTTCCAATGTGAATCTCTTCAACGATTACCTTTTTAAGATTATCTGAACCGTCTTTAAAAGTAACATCACCATTGGTATCTTTTTGTATCTTTGTTCCACCCAAGTTAATGGTTTCACCTGCTAGGAACAAATCATTCCATCGCTTTGTCGCTGAACCGAGATTATATGTTTCGGTTGCAGATGGAAGGATATGTTCACCGACTGATGAAAAATCTGCGCTTCCACCACCACCCGATGCATCTGCTCCCACAAACTTGCCAGTTGCTGAATCATACTTTAAAAATTTATTGTTTACAAGAGCAGTCGAACGATCTAAGTCGTCCATGTCTTTTATCTTTACTGCACCACCGCCCGAAGAACCTTGAAGACCCAACCGAATACTCATGATTGATTTCTTCACGTCATCGATCTGTTTCTCTAGACCTTTTATTTTGACCTGTTCTTCAGATAACTCAACACGCTTGGTCTTCAAGAAGTCGAGTGCCTGTTCTTGAAGAGGTGTGTCTACTAATTCTTCTAGGATTTCTTTGTCTTCTTCAAAGACCTGTTCGACAACTTCTTGTATTTCAGGGAGTTTATCTTCTGTGTCGCCAACAATCTCCTCAACCTGAACACCACCTTTGTTTGTTGGTGATGTCAACCACGCTTCCATGGCAGCGACTTCGCGCTTTTGTTTTTCTTCCTCTTCCTTCAACTGTTTCAACTCAGACGAAAACGCCTCCAAGAAATCGCCTTGAAGATCTTTCGATTTTTTCTTTGTTTTCTTCTGTTCGGCAGAGTTCTTGGCTTTTTCTTCAGCCAACATCTGAAACAGGTCTTTCATATCCATTGAGTTATGCCTTTGTCACTTGTGGTGTGACTGTGACGATACCCTCAACTACACGGATCGTTTCCGATCCAGAAGCGGATTCGCAGTCGTATACATACCTTCCTGCTTTTAAATTTCCTGTTTCAGTTGCAGTGAGGGAAAGAGTAATGACTCCTGTTGCGTCTACCTGCGCTGTCGTGAAACTTGTGGAGGTGGAACTGTAGTAACTTTTTCTCAACTGACCTGTTGTCGTATAACCAGTAAGGTTTTTTGCTGCTCCAGCACTATCTTTGGCTGTTACATCAACTGAGAATGTTGTACCCTGATCAATAACTATATTTTTTTGCGTTGCCATATGTTTGCTCCAATGCTGCTCTTATTTATAAGATTATAAAAACACTTGACTTTTTCCCACTAAATAGGTATAATGTCTGTTATGAAAACTATTTTTATGTTGCTGTACGGCAGCAAATATTCTTATAGAGATGTTAATAATATTGTTGACTCGACCAACGGTCAGGGGTATAATTATGTTCTGTATTGTGACTCTGCACCTAGTGGGTTAGACCCAAAGGTCAAGACAGTCACAGGAATAGACCCAGAGTTGGGAACATTCAATAAGGTGATGATGTTTGAAGGGCGTGATATAGATCAATGTTTATATTTAGATCTAGATGTCATCATTCAAAACCCAAATCTTGACGAATTCTTTGACGCAGGATTAGAAAGACCCACCATATGTAAGACGTACTGGAAGCCAGAAGGTTTCGAAGCACATATCGGTGGTGGTGACTATAACTCTAGTGTTATTGCTTGGAGCAAAGGAAATGGGAGGTCGATGTTCACGCACTTCTCCGCAGACCCAGATAGATGGCTCGTACGATACCGAGATTGCGACGATAAATACTTATACCATATACACGGATATATCTTTGCACAGTTTCCCAAGGGCAGTATATACTCTTATGCATATGGTATTGATTATGAAACGGATACGAGTCCCAGAGGTAGGAAGCATCATAAGGGAGCAAGTATCTGCCTGTTAAACGGTCAAGATAGACACGACTTCAATTTAAGGATTGATTACTATTCTCACTTTTCTGACGATAAAGTGGGGTGACAAATACTCTGCAGAGTATGTGAATAACCTTTATGGTATGATTGATGCGAACTATGTCAATCAATTTAGAATGGTATGTTTCACAGATGAACCCGATGGGATTCGGGAAGAAGTAGATATTCACCCTATCCCCGATGTTGAACCGCTACACCCAAAGTATTGGTTTGGCGAGGAGAACTATTGCTGGGATCGTTCCAAATTCCTTCTGTTCAATGCACAAGAATGGCTCAATGATGTTGGTCCATTCTGTTATTTCGATTTAGATATTATCATACAAGACTCAATTGATGAGTTTTACGAACTTGCATTCCAACCACATATCCTATATTCTCATTGGCAACCTGAAGGGCAGGTGAATAATAGAAGGTTTAGAGATATTCGTGGAACGTACTTCAACTCTAGCTGCATGCTTTGGTGGTCTGAACAACCGAAGAAAATATATGATGATGTCGTGAATAATCCAGATGTGTTCAAAGTATTTTACAAGGGTTCTGACAACTACCATCAGTGGAGAAGACCAGCTGGTAATGAATTCTGGAACTTCCTACCCGAAGAATGGTATTACAGTTACAATTACCAAGATACAAAATATGATGCCAAACTCGCTTTGTTCAACCAGAATTACATAACAAACGATGAGTCTATCTCTATTGAGGAGTTAGAAGATCCAGTCCTACTCAATCACTGGTACGGTAAATATGATATGTATAAGGATGTCCCGACTCGAGTGGTTCTAGAACTATCAAACAAATACAATGACACTAAAAATCAATTCAACGATCTGTTCGTTGAAGACGACGAACTAACAATTGAAGATGTGAAGAGGATATTCAAAGATCCACCAGAATATGTTACATTACTCACAACACTCGCTCGCCCGAATCGGTGTAAAGATTATTTCAAAATTGTAGAATGGTTCGAGCAACAGGGTACACAGGTGATACAACCACCACTAGATTTTGGTTTACACATAATCAATAAACTGGGGAGACCCATAGTTGAACAGGAAAAAGAACTTGTAACAAGAGAGAATATCAAGAAGTTTAAACAAAAAGAAGAATATAGGAATGTTACAAAAGAAGAAAAGTGGGTCATTGACTGTGAAGCCAGAAACGACAATATGGTTTACATCAATGCAAAGGGAAATGTGTTCCCTTGTTCGTATATGGCGAGAGATATCCTAGAAAATAGACTATATCCACTTCATCCAATCGACTACCCATACAATCCTAAATACAATAACGCTAAGTCCTTCCCATTGAAGGATATTGTATATAATGCAGACTTTGATTGTTATAATGATAGTCTGAAGAAAGACCATTTGAAAATTTGTAAAGAGACTTGTGGAAGATGCGTGTAAATTTCGTCTGTGCTAAATGGGGCACAAAGTATGGTGCACACTTTGTCAATCGCCTATGTAACATGGCTCGTAGAAACTGCCCTGATCAGTTTGACTTTCACTTCTATTGTTACACTGATGACAGTGTGGGTCTTCAGTCTGATGTTAAGGTCATCCCCTTTCCAGATATTCCTGATATTCACCCTAAGTATTGGTTCGGTTTGGACGATTACAAGTATGGAATGGCTCGCTGTTGGGATCGTGCAAAGACTTTCGTTTTTAATACCCATAATTTCGCAGACGATAAACCACACGGGCGTTTCGTCTTTCTAGACTTAGACGTTATCATTCAAAACGATCTAACACCAATCATCACTTACAATATGGAGCAACCGACCAAGATGCGTTCTTGGTGGCAAGATCCAAGACCCATGGATACTCGTCGCTTCAAACTTTCCCATGGTGCATTCACAAACGGAAGTTGTCAGGTTTGGAGTGACGACCAGTGTGAACCTATATGGAATGATGTATTAGAACATCAGGAAAAGATTTGGTTTACATTCACAGACGGCACTGATAACTACCACAGCTGGAGATGGAAAGAGTTATGGGATTATTTCCCGAGTTGGATGGCATACTCGTACAACCGTGGACGCTCTTGGGATGAAGATGATTTAAACGTAGGAATCTATAGAGAGAATTGTATTCTCTGCGTATTTAATGTAGACCTTTTACCATTTGAAGATGGATCTAGAGGTAAAACAAAACAAGACGAATTGGCAGACCCAAGATTACTGGAGCATTGGAAATGAAGATAGGACTCACTGCAAGCGCATTCGACTTACTACATGCTGGTCATGTTCAAATGTTAGAGGAAGCAAAAACTCAATGCGATTATTTGATATGTGCATTACACATAGACCCGAGTACCCAAAGATCAGAGAAAGGCAAACCTGTCCAGAATATGGTTGAGCGATACACGCAACTGAAGGCAGTGAAGTATGTCGATGAAATTATACCTTATGCGACGGAGAACGAGTTAGAAGATATCTTGGAATTATATCCGATCAATGTAAGAATAATTGGCGAAGAATATGAGAGATCTTCATTCACAGGAGACTGGATTTGCGATAGGAAAGGAATCGAAATATACTACAATAAACGAGAACATCGATTCAGCACCAAACATTTACGCAAAAATATTCTATGGGCAGAATCGGATTTCGTTAGATGAATATCTACACAGTGAAATGGGGAGACAAATACTCCTCTGAATATGTAAACAAGATTGCATACGATATTGCAGCCGATTTCCCAGAGGCAGACCGCAAAGTATATTGTATAACTGACGACCCGACTGGTCTCAAAGACTTCATTGAGCCGATACTTATACCAGAAGGAAATGATTTACAGAAATGGTGGAACAAAATGTATCTGTTCTCACCTCTGGTTGAGCAGGAAGGGGAGAAACTTTTCTTTGACCTCGATATTCTCATTCAACAGGACATAACTGTATTTGAAGAGTTCGATCCAGAAAACTGTCTTGGTATCGTAAAGACTTGGTGGCACGATATTGAAACGATGCGCGAGGAAACCAAACACGTCCCGCATAAATTCAGCGACATAAACTCGAGTGTTCTGCGGTGGAACGATTCATTCGACAGTAAAAAGCTGTGGGAGTTCTTTGATAAATACAAGGAACAAATTATGTGGCACTATAGGGGAATTGATAATTTCCTTTGTGATAAAAACATAATTCCTATGAAGCTGTTTCCATTTGGTTGGGTCTATAGTTTCAATCAGGGTTATGTATATCCACAAGACACCGAGCGGCACGTCTATAGAGAAATGCCATATATTTGTTTATTTGATTCAATGGGAAAAAGTGAAGATGTTAAAATTTAAGATGATTTTACCTCAAGCGATGATGACGATAGGTCAGCTTTTCATAATACCAGCAATCTGGTTTGTGGTTACAGCTGAGCATACGATGTTAGGTGTAATATCCTCTCTAGTAGCTTGTTTTGTATTCACCTGTTTAGGAGTAGCGGTAAGCGCACATAGATATTTTACTCATAGATCTTTTCGCATTTCTTACACGAAAGAAAAACTTCTATCTTTATTGGTTGTGCTGTCAACATGGCTGAGTCCATTTGAATGGGCTGCTGCTCATTGGCATCACCATAAACATTCAGATACTGAATTAGACACACATAGTTCGAAATACTTGGGTTGGAAAAATTGGTTTTTTGTTTTTCATAGATCATATGCAGCTGCACCTTCGGCAGTGTCAGCTCGTTTAATTAAAAAGAAATGGCATATGTTTTTGTTCAACAACAAATATTTTATTATATTTTCTTATGCATCACTGGTTTATTTACTTGGTGGTATGAATTATCTATTCTACTTATGGGTAATACCTACATCGCATGCATTTTTGGCGCAGATGATTACTGTAAATAACCACGTTAATGGTGAACCGAAAGACAGCTTTTGGCAAAATATAGTTACCCTTGGTGAAGGATATCATGCCCATCATCATGAATACCCTAAAAATTATGAAAAGGGGTTTATTATAAAACCTATTGTGAAGGTAATAAAAGATGCTTAAATCTAATTTTTTAGCAAACTATAAGTTCTGGGGAGAGGCATTCTACTTTATTGAGAAGAAAGCACCGCATAAAATATCTGACCTTCGTCAGTGTTTTGAACAGAACCATGTTGAGGCAGCAGAGTGGTTAGTTGAAGAACTACAGAAAAATATTGACAACTGCGCTAGACAAGAGAAGATTAAGGTATTGGTACTCAATTCGTGGTTGGGGATGCCTCTCGTCCCCCTCCTCTGCGAGAACCTCGATATCGGAGAGTTGCACCTAGTCGACTTAGACAAAGAGGCATTAGACTTATCCAAGATAATGCATAAACATTACTCTCAAGAGAAGTTTGTGAAGATTCGCCACCACAATCTAGACATCCCATTTGCGTTTGACGAACTCAATAAGATTGACGCAGATGTTGTAATCGCTATCAACACCGAGCAAATGTATCCGCTCAAAGAACTTCAAACGAAGAACCCAATGGCATTGTTTGCTTGTCAAAATAGTAATGTTATTGAAGAGATGTATGGTATCAACTGCGTAGACTCTATTGAAGACTTGAAAGAGCAGATTGATTTAGATGAGATATATTATTCGGGACAACGAGAACAAACATATTACTCGTGGGATGGACAAAAGAAATATGATCGATTTATGGTAATCGGATCTAAGTAAGATCCTCGATCATCATTTCCCACATTCCCTCATCAGGGATAACAAACCCCAGAGTAATTCTTGGACCACCACCAGCACAATGCCAAACTGGATCCTCTTTACCGCCATAATATCCAACTTTAGCAGACCAACCTTTCCAATCGGGAAGAGTGTGGATTATTTCTCCGTCCCAAAACTGGAAGTATCCATCCCCAAGATTATAATTTAAGAGAATATTATATCCAGGAACATCCCAGTTATTATGCCACCCCATAAATCCATCTTCTGGATAGTAGACATGAACAGCACTATGCCTTGCACCCAGATATTTAACAAGTGTGTCATTTAATCTCTGGGATTCTTTTTTGAATTTTTCTGGGGATCTAGCACCAACACCAAAGTGGGCATTACGAACAACTTCTGGTGGACCAGCGTGTTGCCCTTCTTCCTTACCCATTGTCTTTGTGAGCATTTCTGTGAGGTATTCATACGACTGAGAATGTTCAGCAGTAGAATCACCATGGTCGTCGATATAGAGTTCTGAGAGGTCTTGCTTAAAAAACCAATCACTATGTTCTTCAAGAATCTCTAGTATCTCAGTATTAAGGTCTATAAATTTCATTACCAATAATTCTCTCGGTTGGGATTGTATAGTGTTGTATAACAGCTTCCTCGCCCATCAACTCATCTTGTTTATAGCCTGTAACAAAATTCCATTTAGCGTCTGGTTGTGGAAACTCTCCTACTATAACATTAAAATTGCCATTAGTCAAGAGATTCCACATAGTAAATGTGTCCCACTTTCTAACTTCTTCTGGGTATGGAGAGGGATCCCATCGAGGATCGTTTTGTTCAAGATACCACCTATACCAACTATTCATCAAATCTTTGGTCGTTTCGGTTCTATATAAAAACAAACCGCAGTGATATATCATTTCTTCAGTTTCTGATAGTTTTGTTATTTTGGCATTGTATGGTCTGTTGCGCGTAAACAAAATATCACTATCACCAAGGAGATCAAATACTCCAGATATTTCCTCGCTGTTGATCAGAGTATCACAATCAACATATAATGTGGCGTCATAAGGAGACTTCGACAATGCCCAGAGTTTTGCTCTTATGTGATTCGGAACACCATCTGTTATAATCTGATCAAAGATCTCCCTCGCCTCATCACAAACCCAAGGTTCATGGGTGAACAAAGTTATCTTTGCTTCTGGAAAGAAATCTAAGAGGGATTGAGCGGATTGGAGTGCTGCTTGGTAAAATGCTTTGTTTACTGAAGCAACATAGACAAAACCATTACTCTTCATTTGCCAATGCTTCCTGTATCAACAGGGTAGCATAGGATTGGACCTCGATTGGCGTCTTTGCTTTTCTAAGACGCTTCTTCAGATCTCTGTTTGACGAGTTTTTGATTTCTTCGATCTCAAATGCTTCCAGCTTCATATTGAATAAGACTTCTTGTTTTTGACGAACCTTATCAGCTTCGTGGCGTTCACGATGAATCTGCTCTTGTCTTCGTGCTTCTTCTTTGTGTTTGGCAGTAGATTCGTCTAATGCCTCTTCACCAAAGATTTCTAAGATTTCATCGAAGTCTTTATTGACACCTCCAGATGCATCAATATGAACAACTGCATATTCGCCTGATAAAGTCAAACGCCTTGCAACAACTTGGCGATTGTTCTTATCTTTCCAGATAGGATCTTTCCAAAGTGGTGGGCGTTCTTTGTCTGATGATGATGCGATAACTTCCATTAATTTACTCCATGATGTAAAATTGTATTCTATTTAGGCAGTTCTCATCCACAGCCGTTTAGACTCTTGAGTGCTTGAAGAACTTATGATGGTAAGACCGTTATATGTTCCAGCATAAGTACCGCTGTATGAACCAGTGTATGAACCTGCATAATAACCAACGTAATATCCAGTATAGTAACCTGTATATACTGTCCCTATATATCCACTGAAAAATAGAGCATACGAACCTGCATAAGCCCCTGCATAAGCCCCTGCATACGCGCCTACATAAGATCCCGTATAAGTCCCTGTGTAAGACCCCGCATAAGCATAGGATGCTGTGTCTTTCATCTGGTCAGTCATGATCTCGCCCATTTGCTGCCATGTCCCAGTTCCTGGAGCCGATTCAGCAAGAACAAATTTCCCAATATCATTGTCTTTAATTCTGTTTGCAACGCGAGCGAACAGACTTTCAATCTCAACATCTGTCATCTCTTGTAAAGAATTATCATCAAGTTTCTTGACGAGCCCAGTCCCTGAAACTCTAGTTGTATCGGTTGTTGCAGCAGTTTTTTGCCAGAGTGTTTTGGTGACGGTTGTTCCATCTACTTGGGTGTCAGAGATTGTTCCTCTGTTTGTCCAAGTTCCACCTGAAGGAGCAGAAGCAGAAAGGTAATACTGACCAGCAGAAGTGGCTTGCTGTTCAACATATGAAGTGATCACTTCATCACAAATTTCTGTGTTTATTTCAGCGGCTGTCATTTCTAAAACATCACCGTCAGCATTTACCCTTACTGGCGTTGTGATTGCTGAAGAGTTTGTAGTTTCGTTTTGATACATGGTATATGTATTTACAGTCGTAGATCCAGCAGATGTAGGGTGTGTACCAACCGCATCATTACGCTTTCTGTCTGTGAATGTTCCAATCGATGCATGGTTTGCGGGAACACTTCCTGTTGTGACATTCACAGAAGATGTTCCAGTATTAACAGATGCAAACTTCTCGAGTATTAATTGACCTGCGTACTGATACAACTCTGCTGCAGTCAATACCTGCAGACCCTGTTCTACGCTTCCCGAAACTTTTACTTTTACTGGACCAGCCATTTTATATTATCCTTAATTTAATAGGTTGCCAGAAGAATCATAAAGAGCAATTGGTCTTAGCACTTCCCAGTTTTCTGCATCCTTACACACCAGAACCATCGAGGTTTTTGCTGGGAGATCTTTTGCAGCATTAGAAGAACCAGAGTCAACCTTATCCGAAGTATTTGGATAAACCTTGATATCGTTGGTTGTGGCGTTGTAGATTTCACATCTAAGACCAGTCGCAGCAGATTTTAACTTAACACCCTGCGCTGCAGAAGCAGTAGTCACGATATTGATTGTTTCTGTCAGCGCAGTAGCATCACCCTGAGCAGAACCAGCTGCAGTGATTGAAGCAGTGATACCATATTTCAGATCTCCTGAGAGAGTTGTAGTTCCTGAAATACTCAGTGAAGTGCCACCAATAGCACCTGCAGCACTCACAGTGAAGGTTGAACCATTTACATCAATACCACCATCAAGGGAAGAAAGACCATCAACAGTCAATGTTCCCGAGGTGTCAATGTTACCTGTTCCGTCAGCAACAGTAAATGCACCATCAACATCAATACCACCGTCTAGAGAGGCAAGACCAGAAGCATCAATGGTTGTAGCAACAGTTGCGTCACCTTCATCCGTAGACTGCCATTGAGTCGCGGATACAGCAACAAAGTCACGACCCTTTTCTGGACCAAGCGATAGTGCAGCATTGGCAGAAAGGTCGTTGATAGACTCACCAGAATATGGGTAAATCTTGACAGTTACTGTGGTAGAATTAAAGATTGTTACACGTGTGCCTGCAGAAGCATCAAGAAGTTTTACCCCTTGGTTGGCACTTGCTGTGTTAATGATATTATACGTTTTGGTCAACGCTGTTGCATCGCCCTGTACTGTGCCAGCGGCAGTAACCGAAGCATCAACACCAACAATGAATCGACCAGATACTGTGATATCATCAACAACAACGTCATCACCGCTTTGGTATTTGTCGGTGTTTAAATTTGTAAAGTTTGAATCCACCTCTGTGTTAGTGAGGGGTGAGCCTTTACCTGAACGAGTTGTAAGTGTTGACATTTTTTCTTACCTATTTTTTAGAATTACCTGAATGGCATCTTTAATTAATGCCAAGTCTTCTTTCAGACTATTTATATCGTCGCAAACTTCGTCTAGCTTCCTAGACTGATTTTTTCTTGCTTTATATGCAGCCAAGCCCTCGGCATCATTACTCAATAGCGAGTTCGTGGCTTTGTCTCTAGTATATTTATCCGTATTAAAATCCATTGCATTTTACCTTATACTTGGAGAGCAATCGCCCTCAGATTTCTCAGCTGCGGAACATTTGACGTATTGTCAGTCATCAGAACAATCTTTACAGCGAACTCTTTGAAGTTTGTATACGTTGTAGTTCCAAGAGTTGCTGTTGCAGTCGCGCTAGAACCACCGCCACCAGTTATAGTGATTGTCGGTGCAGCAGAAGAAGTTGAGTACCTTCCTGGATCCGTGATAATAATCGAGGCAACCGCGCCACTACTTAGAACTGCAATACCCTTGGCTTGGCGAGTTGCTGTGCCACCAGAAAAAGTTACAGTCGGAGGAGTGGTATAAGATGAACCGCCAGCAGTAATCGCAGTTGCATCAACTCTCTTAACGGAATACTCTAAAGCATCACTGCTGTTGAGGTTTGCATTATCAATGGTATATTTGGTTTCAATGAATTGAGTTTGAGCTAAACCTGCTGAATCAGGAACACCATCGTCAGTCATCTCAAACCAATTTAGCTCTTCTCTCAAGTTGGCATCGTCTTCAGCAGCCAAGAACTTACCATAAACCTTAACAGAAGATCCGAATGGAGTCAGTTGGTCTAAGAAGATTTTTAAATCTTCAGCATCTTGCCCTTCAGATAGTCTGACTGTCTTAGAGATATATTTCGCAAGCGCAGAACCATTATTAGGATTAGTTTCATTTGTATCAGAATTATTGATCTTGTTCTGTGTAGTGATGAAACTACATCTGGATAAATCAATGACTGGACTTACGAACTTACTCTCAGTCGTGAATGTAGAGTTACTGTTGAAAGATTTAGCTCCACTCAGGTTAGCATCTTCATTGGACTTAGAGTATACTGCAAACTCTCTCGTAGTCTTTTGCTGCTCCATTTTAGTGATGATTCTTTCTACAGTTCCCTTGGTCGAGACACCAGTAGATCGAGTTCCTGCATATTTGTGTGTCAAGTTTGTCTTCGGAAGTATCAACTCACCAAAGTTTAACTGAAGTTTGTTAAAGATCTTGTTTTCTATAGAGGAAAGTGTTCCCTGAGAAGTTCCATTAGAAACGATATCTGCAACATCAAAGTCAGATTTTGTGAGTAGAACTCTCGCGACATCTCTTAGTGTAGAATAGTTTTCAACAACACCTGTTTTAGTCGTGACATCAATTATACAGCCAGTACCAGAACCAGTTGTTGCAGATTGGGCGACATCTACTCCATCAGCAGTAAACCCAGAACCCATGGAGTCAATTGTAAATCCAGTAACAGCACCAGTACTCACCGTTGTTACTTTAAGTTTGAGACCCGTTCCGTTGCCAAATCCAGCGAAGGTTATGACATTACCGACTGCGTGACCAGAACCACCATTATCAAGAGTTATGTCGAATGCGTGGAGGTTATCACCTGCTTGGAATTGACCAGCAGTGAAGTCCGTTAGTTGCAGATAGTCGATGGTGCTGTTAGTAAACTTAGCGACTCCATCAGTATCAGTAGTAAAGTTACAACGATAGATTCTGTGCATCAAATCTTCAGCTTGGATAGCATTCCAAGTTCTATTGTTTGACGACACGAACAGAACACCGCCCGAAACATCTTCGGCTACAATTCTTTGCGTGGTTCCAATTTTATTCTGACCCAGCTCAGATACATAGACCTCATAATCAGGGCTATTACCTTGTGGTAGAATAACGACACAATACTCTCGACCGCCCTCGAGGTATATTGGGGAGTCAAATGTGACGCCAGTAGTTGCATAACTTACTGTTCCATCTGCAAATTCAGTAGAGACACTTACATCAGAAGGAGAAAGATACTTTGAACCATAAGGAACAACTCTGATTCCAGGATACCCATTGACCACTTCCCTTATCTGGATTGTGACCCCGTCAGTATCAGATTTTTTTCTAAAGAACAAATCAATTTTTGGACAGAATATACCTTCTTCTTCAGCAATCGTGAATGTTTGTGCAGTTGGATCGAATGCAGTCAAGTTGACATCTACAGCAAGGCTGGCGGTAACATCTTCAGTACGAACATCAGTGACAATACTACCGAGCGTCTGTGGGTCTCCAAGGTTTGATCCAGTATTAAATGTCGGAACCTGCGTAGAAACAATCGTGCCTTGTTTAACAGCGTCCAGACCAAACGAAGAATATGTTGCTTCAGCAGAGCTGGTTACAAATCCGTCTCGGTTCAGAACATCATCTACCATACGAAGAACTTTCTCTCCGATACGGAATCTTGACGCAGGAATTCTAAACTGACCAGCAATCCGACCCTCAGAGTCAGATACAATCGAAGCACCATATGCATTCGCGGTGTTGTTAAAATCTGACCAGAAGTTGGTCGCGCCAGCAGCAAGTTGAGTAGTAAATGTCGAATAGGTTAGAGGACGACAATGATCAGAAACAGCATCGCCATCAAAGTAAATATAAAACCTTGTATTTGGTTTTAATCGTGTGGCGTGGAATGTCACGTTCTGAGATCTCATGAATGGAGAGAACCCGATGTCGATAATTCGATCTCCATGATTTTGAGTTACTGTTGTGGATCCAGTAGAAGCAATTGTCATGGTATTGACAGATTGACTAATCTGCGAAGATTCAACCACTTCGTTCATAGATACTTCAAAAGAAGCACTTGCGCTGGCGATTGACCTGTTCCCCTGCCCGCCACGGTCGCTGTCTGAATCAGACCCACTAAATGAAATTGGAGTTACCGTTGGCTCCATTCCTGTCATCGTGGTCTCAACTCCATTCACGATACCAGCATTATTCAACGCACCTGTTACGTTCTCCAAAGCATCTGCAAGAGCATTATTTTCAACAACTAAGTCACCACCATCTGCCATATTGACAAAGTTATCAGAAGCAGGATAGAGTTCGATGTCACCTTTGTAGTTAAACAAAAGAGAACCGATACAATTACGGAATTTAGAAGCATTGAGGTTTCTTTGATTGTCTACCAGTGTATATGGAAGAGATAGGATATTACCAGTTTTTGTGATTCCAGTAGAGTTTGTGCTATCAAAAACAACATCAACATTTTCTTCTAAGAAATTGGATGTCATAAATTTACGTCTGGTATCCATAGCAACATTATAATCTGGGTCTCTCAAATTACCAAGAGAGTGATCTCCGAAGCTATCGATGAAGATACCATTCTTAAATCTATCGTTGCCTGCTGCATCTGTGATTTTTAGACTCGCAGTATCTTTCTCAAGTAGATTCAGAGATGTGAAATATTCAAGGCGGTTGATGCGCTTTTCAATCGCACCAATATCTGCCATAGTGTAAACTCTGTTTTGTCTAGTAGTGACACTACATGCTATATCCTTGCGACCTTGCACCTTACCGATGAATGGGGACACAGAAGGATATGGAGGAATTCTAACTGTTCCGATTTCCATCACAGTCACAGGTGCTACTGGTGGTCTTGGATCGGTTCTGGAAGCACCCTTGACAATATCGATATTACCTTTTTCAGAAATGGCGATTTTGTCAATTCGTGCGAGATAGTATTCAGCATCTGTTGTAAATGATTCTGTTGGGATCGGCATCTCATACCCACCAGCAATTGATTTCAAATCAAATGTTGGCAGTGGATTTTCAGTAGCACCAGCCATGCTTGTTGAGCTGGTTGCTGTATTGTTGACGTATGGACGGAAATCAATACAGTCTCTTAGATTGAAGAGACCCAGCTTCTTGGATCGGTACAGAGGAATCTCATATGTGAAGATACCAGAACCGCCAGTATCGTCAACTGGGTATGAGTCAATCGCAAAATATGTACCAACAGAACCACCATAGTTTGGCTCTAGGTGTGAGAACTTAACAACAATAAACTTTGATACAGTGCTTACTGTAGCTGATGGCTTTTTAATCAGTTTTGAGTGACCGTAGAAGTTATCTGTTTGACCGTTTTCCAAAACAAACTGATCTTTATAGTCAGTACCAGTCTCAGAATATGCAGAACCGTCAACATAAACAGCTTCGACTTTAAAACCGTTGGGAATACCAAGGTTCCATGGTCCAACACTTGTTTCTTCATTTGTTGCGGTGTTAATCTTAACATAACGAGAGGTCAGAGCATTAATCGGTGTTGGCGTCACATCAGTTTGTTTTACTTTGAGTTTAATTATGGCGTCTGTGGCAGAACTCAAAGAAGTACCGATATCGATATTGATCGCTGTATTGCTTATAGAGGTGATCATAGCTGACGTCAAGCGGAATGGCTCACCCGCTTTATAAGTTACACTATCTAATGTGCAGTCAGCTTGGAACACCATATAGAACTCAGTATCAAGTTGAGTTTGTGTTGGCGTTGTTGAATAAGGAAACGTCTCAGTTCCTGTAACAGTAAGTGTTGTCGTGCCAGAAGTCGTAAATTCTGTGGAGAAATCTTTCTGGTATGTGTAGTTGTTATCAAAGGTATTACCAGTATCCGTTGCAAGAGTCTTGGCTGCAGAAAATGGAGCAGGGAATATGAGTTGATTAGAACTTGTTTCTTTAAGTACTGCCTTAGAACTTTCTAATACTGGGTCAGCAAATCCATTGACTGCATCGTCATCGTAGAAAATCGTTCTGATGTCAGCAAATGCACCACCAGTCATACGAATATCATAGAGATATAAACGATATTTACAAGCAGCAGCATTCACTGTTCCGCTGTCATAACGGACTTGGCGAACACGTGCCTGACCAGTGATAGTAGAAGGTGCAGCGTGAACAGAGTAAGTGTTATCAGACGCAGCATTGGAGGCTGTTTCGCCAAATTTTACCAGATCGCCTTCTTTGATATTCCAGTTACCAGCAACCTCATCAACAATAATGTAATTACCATATGTTGTAGAGACTGTGAATCCTTCTTCAACAACAGTCTCAGTTGCCTTTTCAACCTTGCTGTATGTAGGAGACTTAAACTCCCGACGATATCCATTGACGTATGCAACACCTCTGCCGACACCAACAGCAATGTGATCAGCTGAACCACCGTCCGAGGAACTTTTTAAACCTCTATTAGACCCCGTGTCTAAATGCTCTCTCACAGAAAGTTCAAAGTTTGTGATTACATAGTTGCCACTCTCTTCTTTTGTTCTGTCAGCAAGTTTTCGACCCAGCTCGTTGTTTTCTTCCAGTCTTTGTACATCGCCACCTCTAGCCAGTAGTCCATCTTCAACTGTATACATAGAGATGAAATCAACATCATTTGCTTCAGTCAGACCAAGTTTAGCGATAGTCGTAGATGTTTTGTAGCGGTCGGCTCCAGGAGCATTAAAGTTAAACGTGCCTGTTGCTGGGTCATTAAGTGTTGTATCATCGTCTGATGTTACCTTTGAATCGGTAAACTTAATACCAACAAACGAGTCAGCGTTCGTTTTATATTTTTCAAGACTAATATCTTGCTTATCGTGATATACAAAGTATCCATCAATAAACAGGATACCTTCTTCGATTACAAAGTCAAGACCCTTACCGAAATAGTTTTTAGTTGCATCATTTGCATCTGTTCCGTTATCAACAACAAATGTGTCACCATTTCGTCCACCATCAGTCGATGATATAGTGAGGGTTTCACCAGCTTCAAAGTGTAAGTAAGCACCAGTGCTGCTTCCTTCAGTGTACTCGATATATAATGTTTTCTTGTCTACGGCATCAGTGTCGAGACCAGTTGCAGTTTTAGAAATCTTACCCTTCAATCCACTGGTGCTGCCAGTTACAATATCACCGACATAGTTGATCAATGTATCGTTGGATACACTAGCGGAAGACCCATCCAAATCATTGATCTTGATGAAGTCTCTGATCAGAGGTTCTCCACTACAACCCTTGACTCTTGCCCCATCATTAAACATATACCCAGCAAAATTACCGATTGTATCTTGCAGAATAGTTTGCATCTGTGTAAGTTCACGAGCCTGAACAGCGACTCCTGGTTTGAACAAGATTCGGGAAAATTTCTTCGCCTTATCAAAATTGTCAAAATATGGGCTTGTATTTAGATTGAGAGCCATTTCTTTACCTTAAAAGTTAAATACCACTTTAAGCGTTTCTACCTGATTTTCATCGCGAGTGATAGGTCTACGATTGTCGATATACAGGATTTCGCCAGAGTGATTACTGATTTCTGGATTCACTAAACTATTTATAGTCATTCCTGTATCACCTGTGGTGACATTTGTAAATGTTGATGAGGCTGAGATTCCAGGAAACTTCTCTAGGAGGTAGACAGTATCCTTGGTTCCATTACCAGTCGTGTCAATACTTTGAATTACATCAAATTGCCCACCGTCGTCAGTAGTGAGTGTGTCATCAAGGTTAAATTTACTCACATTACCAGAACTAATTGTTACAACGTGGCAGGGCGTACCGATAGAATCAGTGAATGTACCTGTTTCTGTATAGTTATGCATATTCTTAATGATACCAACCTGACGGAATTCGTTGTCAACTATAATATCGTTATCATCACTTGTAAACGAAGTTGTAACACCAACATTTTTAGCGAACAATTCTCTGGGTGGGTTGCCCCCGTGACCAGAGTTTGGCGAAACAATTGGTCTCAATGACGCGCCTGTTCCAGAGCCAACAGTCTGCCCGATCTCAAGTTCAACGAAAGTATAATTATCCCCAGGATTTGTGACTGCGACGCCAGTAATCGTTCCAGCTGCATTGACAGTAGCGGATGCAGTTGCTCCAGTTCCATCGCCTTTTACGGTGATTGTGACATCTCCCTCCACATAGTCGACACCACCATTGGTGACAACAATACGGTCAAGAGTGCCCTTGACTGCTGCAGCCTCTACGGATGATTGTAAGGATGGTGTTTCAGTAGATCCAAGAGTTGCAGTAGCTGTAGCACCTGTACCGCCACCACCAGTCAGCTTTACGAATGCAAAGGAGTATCCTCTGCCCTCGCTGGTAATCGTAATCGAGGAAACAGCATTACCAGTAAGAGTTGCTGTTGCTACCGCGCCAGTACCGTCTCCCTCAATAACAACTGTCGGAGCAGAGGTATAACCAGATCCACCAGCAGTAACAGCAATGCTATCTAATTCTCCGTTCACATCAAATGCAGGGTTGCCCGCACCAGAAACTTTACGAACAGGAATAAAGTTCGTGTTCAAAAACTTTGTTCTGTCAGCTGCACCAACTTGGAACATAAACTTCCAAGTATAACCGTCATCAAGTTTGAACATATCTGTAGACGTAGATGTCGGTTTAACAGTACTTTGCCCGTCATTATTATTCTCGATACACTTGTATACATTAAATTCGTCAGTTATTACATAAAACTGTGCTTCTGACAGATTAGTCGCCCCACTATAAGCAGGATGACCTGTTGCATACTCATCATCGTATTGGTCGTAAACTGTTCCAGTAGTCCAATTATACCTCGGAGCAAGTAGAACTGCGTCTGAAGCCTGAATGCGTTTGACGAACAACATATCTCGACGGTATTGAGACTGATAATATTGAGAATCACGAGGAGTTTCAGGTGTGGTTTCATCTACCCACGCCCGTGCTCTCGAAGCAAACATATAGAAGAAGTCGTTCTCATTAAAGATATCTCTATAAAAAGAACGAGCGTTTTCTATTCTTGCAGCTTTCCTTAATAACAGTGCCATTTCTAACTCCTATATGTTAGGTTTAGGTGTCAGAAACAGTCAACGTCCAAGTGATTTTAAGTGTATCAGCAGCACCTTTGTTCACAACAGAAAAGGTTGTGCGACAAAGCAGGACTCCACTTGAAGCAGCATTAAACACACCAGCTTCAGTGACAGCACCAGTACCAGTACCAGCTGGGAAGTCGCCAACATATTCAACAGTATTAGTTGAAACAGTCTGCGTAGTCAATGCAACACGAGAGGAAGCAATGGCAGTTTCCAGAGTAGTGTTACCTGCAGCTGGGTTAGTTGTACCAGTACCGACTTCCATGTGCGACATACGAGTTGGTGGCGAACTATTACCGAGACGATCGGCAATGTGGTTCAGACCAGTGGTCACAACCAAGTTCTTTATAATGTGCTCTTCTTTCAGGTTGCCCTGTCCGTCGAAAAGCTGGATCTGAACACGCCCCAGCGCATTCATTTTTTCTACATCAAGAATCATTGTTTTCTCCTAGTTGATGTCTGTATTATTTGTTTTGTATTTATAACGATTGTTTATCTAAGTTAGGAAATAGTTCTAACTTCGCCAACATAATCTTCGGCAAAGTAATCTCCAGCATAATTCTGTGCAATAATCTGCCCAGCCTCGCCCCAACCTGCACTGTCAGTTTGTGCTCCTGTAAATAACAACACGTTTGATTCGTCAACAGTTGGGTCATCAGTTACCGCATTACCTGCATCCTTGGCGACTGCCTCTGACAAATCGATTGAATCTGTCTTTGCAAGTCCTGGAGCCAGAGAAATAATTTGTGACCAATCTACTTCATCAGTCTTATTTAGTTCTATCACAAAGGTGACAGTTTCTGCCCAATCTACACTATCAATTGGTTCTCTTAGAATTACAAGTAAGAGGACAACAAGTTCAGACCAATCAACCGAATCAGCGACAGCTGGTAAGTGACTTTCTTTAGCAACAGCCTCAGACCAATCAACAGAGTCAGTTTTCGCCATAGTGACATCAAACTTGTCAACTGCATCAATGGCTGATACGGATTCAACCTTACCAAGATGTGGGAACAACAAGATTGTATCATCAGATGCACCTGTTCTCTGATCAGACCAATCCACAGAATCAGTGATTGCTGGTTTGTGGAAGAACAAGACTGGAGCATCCTGAATAAGTGGAGTCTCAACTTCAGCAAATAAGCGGAATACAATCACGTCTGGTAGGGCATTGAAGTCTGCGCCCATATCGACCGTTTGGTTGATTTGCAGGTCAGTCCATGCAATCATACCAGCAGGGTGAGCAATTCGATCTAGTAACTCGCCCCATTCTGTCTTGGGTCGGGAAGTCTTAATCTGATACGAGAAGTTCTGGTATACAGCATTATCTTGAATCTTGTTTGCATCAGAAAGGAATCCACGAGAGTTCTTGAAGTTTCCTGGATATGTGTGTGAGAAACCAGTTGCACAAGTAATTGTTGATGTTTCATTCGTTGCTGAACGAAGAATAAAATCGAAAGATGCTCTTTGGAAACCAGTACCTGTTGAGATTACTTCGACAACAGTCGGGTAATTACTCGTATCCAGAGTCTTAACTCTAACCAGCGCATTATTATCAATACCAGTGAGGGTATAGTCACCAGCAAAATAGTCAATGGCATACACACCGAGGATGTCACCAGTCTCAGAAACCTTAAATGTTTCACCAACAACAAACCCGCCATTGGCTGCAGCTGAATTAGTTTTTAGCGCAACAGAATTTAGAACTCTTGTCAGGAATGCAGTTTTATTGTCAATAACGTCTGTAGCACCTTCAAGACCGATCCAAGAACGAACAAGATCAGTATTCAGAATTAGGGTAGGGACATTATTGTAACCAACACCTTGCACATTATTGACAAACACTGTATTAGAAATCGAGCCGCTCGTCAATCTAGTATCAATAACTGCGGTTGTAGAGATTGTGTCAGCACCATTAGGTTGCACAATAACAGAAGGGTTGGCTGAATAACCAGCACCGCCATCAGAAATCGTTACTGAGAAGATCTTACCCTCTGTAATAGTTGCGACCTTGAAGGTCAGAGCAGCACCACCGCCACTTCCAAGCTGTGCGTCTTGGACTGTAATGGTTTCGTCTGGTGCATAGTTATTACCAACTGTTGTGACTGACACTGCAGCTGCACCAGATCCATTTACAACAATACTAAATGCTGCACCAGTACCATTTCCGCTCGTAGTAAATGTTGTTACAGCATAAGTTCCTGCCGTTCTAAGTGCATCGGCTGCACCGATCGTTCCAACAGTCGCGATCTTACCGCCAATAACCGCAGTCAATGAACCCTCAACACCCTGTCCTGGAATTATTGTATCTCCAGCAAGATCTAGAGTCATTTCAAATGCAGCTGGTGCGCTATATGCAATCTGTTTAACACGTGTAACAGAGCTGTTGATCACCTTTCTTACGGTAATAGATGCTGTGGATTCATAATAATGAACATCAACACGCCTACCTCTAAGGCTGAGAGGATCTGGAACTGGGGATGTTTCTGTATTAGCGTATGCCTTGATGGTCAACTCTTTGTTATAGATACCATCGGAAGGTCGAAGGATAAACTCAGATGGAAGGAATACTTCAACATCCTCGTTATACATCAACTTAAAGAATTCTTCAACACCTCTCCTTGAACCTTTAGCTTCAAAAAATTGAGAGATGTTTTTAATTAATAATCTTTTGTCTACCAAAGCAGTCTGCGGGAAATCGATCGCATATTGTTGCAGCATTGGTTCTAAGAAATCGGGATCGTTGTGATCAAGATTTATCTTGTCAATCATCTCTTGGAGGAGGTGATTCGGACTATATAATGCTTCACCATTAGTAATGTTTAAATCATGGTACTCCTCATGACTGAGATCTTGAAACGCATAATAATCTTTAATGAATCTGGCGAAATTTGGATATTCATCGCTGATAAAATCGGGAATCTGGCTGTCAGTGATGTAGCGCATGCTGTCGTGATAATATCCAGGAGCGCGAGCAATCGTCTGAAGAACTGGCGTCAGGATAGCACCATTACCGCCACCAATATTTTGAGCAACCGTGAAGGTCATATCTGGAGCATTATCCACACCACCGATAGAGGTATCAGTAATTGTGACAGTTTCGCCTTCCATATAGGAAGAACCAGAAGTTATAACATCTACAGAAGTGACAGCACCATTAGAGTCAACAACAACATTAGCAGTTGCCCCTGTGCCTGCTTTCATAGATTGTATGGCAATGTTTGGGTATGACCCAGCTTGCCTTCTAGTATCAGCAGTCGTGGTATTTGTTAGAGATGCAGTCCCAATTCCGATACCAGATCGTATATAGACCTGATGGAGAATATTACCATTCCCGTATCCATCACCGACCTCAGTCATAGTGATAGATGCGATACTACCATTTTGAATATCTAATGTGGCGACTGCTTGTATTTGATCAGACTCGGGAGATCCTTTAGGCGCAGAGATAAAAATCTCAGTCTCTGATGGAATCGATGAATAGTTACCGCCTGCGTTGGTAATAGTTATCGATTCAATAAATCTCTTAAACTTTGGGGCTGATCTAGCCATATTTAACTATCCGATACTCTAGCAGTTAGACTTACTTTTGTTCCAGCTCTAACATTATTTGGAATGTCAGCAGTAGAAGTGTTTTGTGCCAAGATATAATTTTTAGATGGTTTGGCGATAACTGCCGCGCCTGTTTCGCTTGTGTCAGAAGTCCTTTGTAGGATATCTGTTTTAATATCTTTGGAACTTTCGTGTGGTTGACAAGAAACATTTAATGTTGTTGTTGAACCTTGAATAGAAGATACTTGTAATGAATTTAACACAATCAATCCTGTGTCATAGTCGATAGTTCCTGCATTTGCATCAACGATAACATTTTTATCAGAAGTTTTGAGTTGTATCACACCCTTTCCGCTATATGCGGGAGCGATAACACCTTCATCGGGGACATCTGTGATATAAACTGAATATGTCGCTCTGTTTATTAGCGCATTAAAATAAACACTCGACACAGAATATGGTTGAATCTTATTATTGAATGGAAGTTCATACCTAACAATAGAATTAATCGTAGGAACAACTCTTTTCTGTAATGATATTTCTAAGTTGACCGCAATAAATGATTTAGACAAATTCACTATTCTTGAAGAAAGAACTGAATAATAGAAGTTCTTATCCAAAGAATTGAGTTGTGTATCGAAATAATTTGTCAACTCAGTATTCACTTCAGATTGCAGTGCGCCTTCAGTGAACGTGGTGTTTTTAGAATCATAGAGAACGCCCACATTCAATCCGATGTATGTAAATTCAGGATCCACAAACTCTGCGGTTATTGACACAGGCTGTCTTGGAACGATAGTCTCGCGGAGCAAGGTATCTTTATCATCTTGCGTGATAACCAATCCTGGTCTTGCCTGTAGAGAGATAAATACTTTCCCATAAATCGGGGGAGTATTATCTTCACCACCCCAAACCGCAACAGACTTAACATTTGGGTTTGCTGAAAGAATTAATGCTCTATAATCATTGGTTGTCACTGCTCTATTTTTAGTAGCATTAAACCTTGGAGCGTTGAACCGAATACTGTCAACGCTTTCTTGAGAAGAACCACCAGAAGATTCTGACACCAATGACAAGGAAATGCTTTCTCCTGAACCAATAAACACACTCGGAGGAGTGAATGATTTGATTCCATTTGCTGCTGGTCCAGATGCTGCAATATAATTCAATCTGACAATATTACCAGAAGACAACTTCTTACCAACAACACCATCACCAAATCTAACTTCATATTGACCGTTGAGAGATTCCTCGACAAAGAATACATTAGAGGTAGACTTAACATCAAGAATATTATCTGAGAAAGTGAATGTTGTTGATGACGTATCTGCTATACTTTCTTGAACACTGACGGTCAACGTAGTCGTATCAACAGCTGGATTAGCCATCAGTACTGGTCCAGACAAGGTGTTGACATCAACAATTTCAGAATTGTCTACACGAATCCCTTCGACCATTCTAACATTTGTGAAATAAAACCCATCCACACCAGAAACATTTGTCTTTGTTACTGTGTAATCCTTATCAGGATAAAACTTAAATGTTCTGCCACCTGAAGAAGAAGTAAATGCTTTCTCTTTGGTCAATGTAAACGACCCGTTCGTGTATGACGCTGGGATGTTTGTTATAGTTAAATTCACAACAGCAGCTGAAGCACGTGCCGATCTTGCAGTATATCCCATTGTCTTTGCAATCGAGGCAACTGAGTTTCGTTTCACAGCAGAATCAAGGAATGCTTCGTTGGCAACCATATGTGCCAAGAATGCATTGTATTGAGTGTTATATGCCAGAAGATCAATCAAAACAGAAAGACCAGATGCCTCAAAGTCATAATCAGAATACTGTGACTGATCAGACAAGAAAGTCTTCAAGTTGGTTTTGATTTGCTCAAATTCAAGTTCTGTAAGTTTTCTTACTGCCATTTTAGGTCTCTTTTTTCTTTATTTATGCTCCGACAGAGACTGTTCCTGTCGCGCCAGTTATAAGTCCAGGACACGATACTGCCGCGCCTTGATATGCTAATGGTTTTCCACCGACCGTCACAGTTGTGCTTCCAGAAGTTACTTTCTGACTTCCAACACCACCATGTGCAACACAACTCCCCGATACTAATATAGTATGGTCTGTAAGTATACTACCAACAACTGCAGCAGGACTTCCCTGAATGGTAACACCTGCAGCAAGTTCAGTGTTTGCTACCAAGTAT
>Ga0208950_1000008_pt1 | contig 118540 bp, 94 predicted proteins | sample AOAMet_54_BLW_10_2_FD_188234 | JGI IMG/M metagenome (GOLD analysis project Ga0208950, IMG submission 188234) | Ammonia-oxidizing marine microbial communities from Monterey Bay, California, USA - CAN11_54_BLW_10 (SPAdes) | ecosystem: Environmental > Aquatic > Marine > Intertidal zone | place...
AGACCGTTTCTGTAATGATGAAGATTATCCATAAGGTGAACACCTTCTGGTGCAATAGATTCAAAATTTTCACCAGCTAATAACCTTGTTGGAGTGTCGTAATCATCTTTTTTCATGTAACTCGACAAGTCACGAATATGAATATATCCTTCATCATCTATATGAAACAATGGGTTGTGATAATCATCACTTTCTGAATTAAGACCATGTAATTCATGATGTTCATCAACTGCAATAATACCTATTTCGTTTACTTTACTTACAAGGGCTTTAAGTCTTGTTTTTGACTCAGCATCATCACCAATTATTGCTTCTTCTATATCTTTAAATTCGGAGAATTGAGTGTTTTTATCACCAGCTGAAATTAAGAGATATAAATTTCTTTTTACAACGTCATTACATATGTGTCTTGTTAGTTCAACAATTTCATCATTCGTATTCTTATGAAATTCAACTCTTGCTAACTCATCGGGTGGAGCTCCAGTAGCTTTTAATGTTGCTAATTTCGTATCTAATTCTCCTGAAAGATTTGTATTAAAAGACTCTACTTGTTCAATACTACTTTCTAATTTATTGTTTAGAGTAATAAATGCGTTGATAATTTCCTTAGATACATTCATGGCTAGAAGAGCCATTAGTACTAAGTACATTAAACCAATCATTTTTTGTCTTGGCGTTTCTTTACCTCCACCCATAATTTAATTTTTTTTATAATTAATAATAAATTATTTGTTCATATTCATAGCTGAAAGCATATTTCCATACACTGAATTTAAAGCAGCTAAGTTGGAGGTTAAATCAGACATTGTTTCTTTATACTTTTTAGTATCGTCAACTGAAGATTGTAAATTACTTACAATATTTGTAATACCATTAGACATTTCTTCACTGGCCTTAGAAAGTGCAGATACACCTTCTAATTGCATTTCATAAAGATTATTTAATTGAGTAAGGTTTCCGGAAACTTTATCTAACTGATCTCCAAAATTTGAGTTTCCTGATGATGTAGCTGTAATTTCTGTTATTGAAGTAGCGGCCTTTTCATAAGCATTAGATAATTCCCCTACTTTATTAGTAGCTCCTTTTAAATTGTCAATATAATCATTAGTAGCATCTGATGCAGAGCCAATATCACTTAATTTATTAGCATTTTCACTGAGATTCTTCATACCTGATCCTAAACTTTCAATTAATTCTGGTTCTATTTTAGCTTTTGCAAGCATATTATCAAGTTGTTCAACCACAGATTCATTTGAAACATCTGGTAATTTGTTAGCTGGGCTATCAGAATGACCCAAGGCCAATTCAGGATAGGCAATAGTCCAATCAATTTCTTCGTGTAATGGTTCATGAGCTGACAACATAAATATTACAGCTTCAACACCTAATCCAGCAATAAGCATTATTCCAGCACCAGGCCAGTGTTGTATTTTAAACATCGCACCAATAATAACAATTGCACCACCGTAACCGTAGACATATTTCATTCCAGTTTTAAACTTGGTACTTTCAAAAAAACTCTCTCCTGAACTCATAATTTTATTTTATTTATTTATTGCTTATTAATTTTTTTTACTAAAAATCACCTTCTCTATTTGGACCGCCTCTTCCAAGATAATTCATGACACTTCGGAATCCAATATAACTTTTAGCAGTATCTTGATATTCATAAGTTCTTGTACCGTTTTGAAGGTAATATCCTATATCTTTCCAAGAACCACCTCTTACTACTTTTCTTTTCATTGATGGTGGGTCGTGGTCAAGAGCATTGTAAGTATATTCGGTGTTCATATCGTGGCCAAAGTCATAAGAAGATGCATCATAAGCGGTTCTACACCATTCAGCAACATTACCCGCCATACAATACAAACCAAAATCATTTGGGTGGTAAGAACTTACTTTTACAGTATTAAAGCCACCATCTTCCATATATCTTCCTCTTATTGGCTTAAAATTGCCCAAGAAACATCCTCTTGAATTTCTTGCGTAAGGTCCACCCCATGGGTATGGATTATTATCCATTCCCCCCCTAGCAGAGTATTCCCACTCTGTTTCACTAGGTAATCTAAAGTCTTGAACAAAAGCTTCGTAAGAAGAAACTCTAAATGAATTTAATAGTTGGGTTCTCCACACATTAAATGCGTTACATTGTTGCCATGTGACACCAACTACTGGGTAGTCATCATAAGCAGGATGCCAAAAATACATGTTAGTCATATATTCATTATTAGAATAGGTGAAATCATGAATCCAACATAGAGTATCTGGATAAACATTTATAATTTCCTTTATAATAAATCTTGAACGATCTTCATGTCCTCTAATAGCATTATTTTGTCCTTTACTGTTTCTGAAACCTAAATCTCTATCCCTTCCGCTTGACTGACCAGGATCAACAGGGAAAGCAACATCAGGATTCTTCATTTTAATTCTATGGTCTGTAGCTACTTGAGCGGCAGAATTTGAAAGTCTTTTAATTAATGGTCTGCCTTTTTTAGCTGCTTCTTGCAAATCAATCCAATAATATTCATACTTCAATTCTCTTGTATCAATTTCTTTTCTATTATAGAATCTTTCGCTTTGGCTTAAGAACATTTGAGCTAATGGAACAGCATATTCTTCATTTTGACCCTTTTCAGGATTAAACGAATTATAGCTAAATCTTTCATTCCAATTAAGTGCCCATTCAGATTGATCTCTTTCAGATAAATCGTCGTCATAAGTTGGAATTAGAAATAAATCTGGGAACTCCTCACCTAAAATTCTTCTAGCAATAGAATCTTTCACCCAATTTACAAACTGGCGATATTCATTATTTGATATTTCAGTTTGGTCCATATAAAAGGCAGCTACAGAAACAGTTTTAGTTTCGTTATTGTGATTATTTGGAATATCTTGATCACTTGGACCCATATTAAAAGCACCTGCAGGGACATATAACATTCCATAAGGATCAGCTTGAAACCACGTTGGTCTATTTGAGGCACCAATAAGCTGACCATTACTAGACTGTGTAGTACAACTAGAAACTAACGTAACGATTAAAAAGAAATTTAATATATTTTTCATTGTAAAAAATTTTATCTTCCAGAATTATATGACATCAGAACACTTATAACGTTAAAAGATTTAAATAGTTTCATATTTTATAAAAAACGAGGATTTTTCGATTTCTCAACATTCATAGGTTTTGCTATTCTAAAACAATAATTTAACATCAAATCGTGAGAACCATTACTATATTCTCCAATGACGCTAGTAGTAATACCGTAGGCGTATCCAACCTTTAAAATACTACCATCAGAAAATGGATGTTGATAACCAAACATCGGAGCAATTTCATCACCAAATCTGTAAGAAAGTCCTCCCCATAACATATTTTTATAAAGTGCGTTAATATTAATATCCATAATTGAAGATGAGCCATCAGACTTAATCAAAATACTTGGCCTTAACTCAATATCTGCGTTTAAATCGTAATTAAATCCTGAAGTACACCATAAATGAGTGACGTTTTGAACGTTTAAGTTTTCTAAATTAAAACTTCCCAAGTGAGTTGCAGATAAACCAAAATAAAGCAATTTGGTTTTGTAAAACAATCCTAAATTGATATCCGGAACTGTACCATTGGCACCATCTTCTGGGATAGTTTTGTCATAAGAAGAAGTATGATTTGTACCTTGATCAGGGGTAATCCAATCAGCCTTAAAACTTTTCTGAAAAATTCCAACGCTTGCTCCTATGCCTAAACGACCTGAGCCAATAGGTAAGTGATAAGAATAACTTAAACGAGCAATATTGTTTTTTTCAAAACCTAATTGATCAGAAATATAAGTAAGGCCCAATCCACCTCGTACAATTTCTACCGGCGACTGAACATTTATTAAAGCTGTTTGAGGACTGCCCGTGAATCCAGACCACTGTTGCCTACCTATCATAGTAACACAAATATCGTTATACATTCCTGCTGATCCAGGGTTAAATGATAAATTATCAAACATATAATGTGTTATTTGATAATCTTGCTGTGCAATTGAATTACCCCATAAGGTAAAAGCAATAAAATATATTATAAATTTCTTCATTTAATTATTTGGCTATCAATTAATTAACATTTAAAACTGATTTTTTTGATAATTGTTAAAAACGAAAATACAAAAATTAGAGTGTAAATATAATAAATTATTAACTAATTTAACTTCCTGTAAGTCTTCCACCACAAATCAGGTATTATTCCATTTTGAGCAATTACGTAATCATTGCGGTTACATGGAATCAAGTGATGACGTTCAAATTTAAAATCTTTTGTAGGTGGATATGGAACCTCTAACCACCATCTATTGGATTTTATACTCTTATGAAATATTAGATTATGGTTGGTGTCTTCGTGATAAACTGAGTATTTAATTAAATCCTTCTTGGATCCAATAGGATAATCTTTCTTTCTTTCTGAAAACCCAAGAATTAAAAAAAATACCAGCTGAGCAACTAATTCACTATCTACATTTTTTAATTCCCCAGTTTTTAAATTGTAAAAACCAACACTAGAAATTTTATCACTTAAACCAGCATATTTAATCATTTGACACATCTCATTTCCGAAAAACCCATTAGGATGCTTACTTTGAGCGCTACTAAATTCTGAATTTCTTAAAGAAGATAAATCAACACTTAGAATGTCAGTATTTCTTAAAATGGGCTCAGATTTTTCAATTGAACCTTGAAGCTCTCCTAACCTTATATAATCAAAAAAAAGATCATCAAAAAATCTTAAATCATCAGAGCTAATATAAAATTGCTGACATCCTAAAATTGAAAAATTAAATAGCAAATTGGACTTATGAAGTAATAAATGGTTTATAAAATTATCAGATGAAATTTCTGACTCTTCGTTGAGAATAACATCAAAACGATTATCAATACAAGTTAAATTAACTGGTAATTCTAATTTTTCGTATCCTGAATAATTAGGGAAAGTTAAATCCTGAGAACCACCTAAAATAATTAAAAGTTTTCCTTTTTTTTGAACTTCAAAAGTAATTTCTTTAATAGCTGCATAGGTGTCTTTTAATTCAGCACCTGATTCGAGGATTCCAAGGTCAGAAATCTTTAGAGAGCCTTCCCAATTGAAATTATAAAGCTTTTTTCTTATGTTAAAATGGTCAAAGTCTTCATTTTTAATTATTGAAGACCCTTTATTTTCATTAATAGACAAAAACACTATATCTGAATTTTCCCAGTCTGGAAAATCTTTGTTGTAAAAATCAATTACAGATCCGATTGTATTTTTAGAAAAATCGATTTTTTGAGTTGGTTTGAAATAAATTTCAAGATCCATCTATTTGGTTTTTAGAAAGTTTTTTGCTTCTTCCAAAGTAATTTTAGAAGGATCTTTGGAAGCTGCTAGCTGTTTTTTCTTTTTGCCAGAAACAACAAAGAATTTTCCCCACCTACCTTTTTGAACAGACACACCGTCATTTTCCCAATTCTGTATTACTTTTTCAATTTCTTTTTTCTTTTTTTCTTCAATTAATTGTGAGATATCTTCAAATGTAAGATTGTCAAAATCATATTTTTTATTTACATTAATAAATAACTCATTCCATTTTATAAACGGACCAAACCTACCCGTTCCTTTAGATACTGGAAGATTTTCATATTCTGCTACAGGTGCATTGGCCTTTCTTTTATCATCTATTAGCGAAATGGCACTATTTAGCAAAACTTCTTCGGGCTCAATTCCTTTTGGAATAGAAACGTTTTCAGTGCCAAACTGAATGTAGGGTCCAAACCTTCCAACTTTAATAGACACATCCAAATCTTCATGCTGACCAAGTAATTTAGGATAATCAAATAATTTTAAAGCTTCTTCTAGGCTTATAGTTTTAATATGTTGCCCTTCCTTTAAACTTGCAAATTTTGGTTTTTTAGTTTCATCTGCTGTGTCTCCTATTTGAGCAATCGGACCGTACTTACCAAGCTTTACAAACAATGGTTCACCACTGGCAGGGTCTTTGCCTAAAAGTCTTTCTCCGTTGGCTCTTTCTGCATTCTCTTTAGTATGCTCTATAGTTTTATGGAAAGGGGAATAGAAACTGGATAACATATCTGTCCACAATAATTCTCCTTTGGCAACTGAGTCCAATTCTTTTTCAATATCAGCAGTGAAATTATAATCCATTATATTTTTAAAATGCTCTACTAAAAATTCATTAACTACTTCACCTGTGGTGGTTGGAAATAACTTTTTCCTGTCTGCTCCGAAATTTTCATTTAAATCAATTTCATCAATAGAATTTTTAATTAGAGTTAATTTTTTAATTAATCTAGATTTTCCATCTAAATCCTTATTTTCAACATATCCTCTGTCTTGAATTGTCTTTATTGTTGGCGCATAAGTTGATGGCCTGCCGATACCCAACTCCTCTAACTTTTTAACTAATGAAGCCTCTGTATATCTTGCTGGGGGTCTTGAAAATTTCTGAGTAGCTGATATTTCATTACAGTCTAATTTTTCACCTTTAGAAACATCCGGAAGCTCATCACTCTTGTCGTCTGAAGTTTGTAGTTTATATAGTTTTAAAAACCCATCAAATTTTATTACTTCTCCAATAGTATTAAAGTTTTGTTTTTGCCCCTGATAACCTATTTCTACAGTTGTACGTTCAATCTCAGCATCGCTCATTTGAGAAGCCATTGTTTTTTTCCAAATCAAAGAATATAATTTATCTTCTGGAGATCCGTCACCAATAGAGCTAATTGAAAAATTAGATGGTCTAATAGCCTCATGTGCTTCTTGTGCAGATTTGTTTTTGTTTTGATATTTTCTTGGGTTACAGTAATTAGAACCGTAGTCTTTTTCAATTTGTTTTTGGATTGAGGTCATCGCGTCCATAGAAAGACTTACGGAATCAGTTCTCATATAAGTTATTCTTCCAGATTCATATAATCTTTGAGCTACAGACATAGTCCTAGAAACATTAAAACCTAAAACTCTACTAGCTTCTTGCTGAAGAGTTGAAGTTATAAATGGAGCTGAAGGTGTTCTTTTACCAGGTTTTTGAGAAATATTATTAACCAAAAACTCTTTGTTTTTAGAGGATTCTAAAAAACTTTTTGCTTCTAAAAAAGATGAAAAATTAGATGGTAATTCTGCTTTAAAAGCAACTCCCTTAGATTCAAACTCTGCAACAACTTTAAATGTACCTATCGGTTGGTGATTTATAATTTTATTTTCTCTTTCTACAATTAATTTTACAGTAACAGATTGAACTCTACCGGCTGAAAGGCTTGGTCTGATTTTTCTCCATAAAACAGGCGATAATTCAAAACCAACAATTCTATCAAGAATTCTTCTAGCTTGTTGTGAATTTACTAAATCTTCGTTAATAACTCTTGGAGATTCAACGGCTTTAAGAACTGCTTTTTTAGTGATTTCATTGAACGTTATTCTTTTTGTGTTTTTGACATCTAAATTTAGTGCGTGGAGCAAATGCCATGATATGGCTTCCCCTTCTCGATCCTCATCCGTTGCTAACCAAACTGTTTTACACTTTTTAGCTATACTTAAAAGTTCATTTACAACTTTTTTCTTTTCTTGTGGGACAACATATGTTGGTGCAAATTTATTTTCAATATCAATGGGATCTCCTTTTCTGGGCAATTCTCTAATATGCCCGTAACAAGACTTTACAACAAAATCGCTTCCTAAAAAACCTTCAATAGTTTTTGCTTTAGCGGGGGACTCTACAATTACAAGATTATTCATATTAAAACTTATTTATTACACTGAAAAGTGTTACAAAGAAATAAAAATATAATTGACTGAACAATTCGGTTAAAGAAATGATTTATAAATTATCATAATTATTTTTTTTAATATTATTTAACACTGTCATAATGGCAGTTAGTAGATTTGAATTATCTTTGTAAAATATTTACACAAAATATGGATGAAATCATTTTAGAAAAAAGACAAGTTAATCCTATATTAAAATCCAATTTGAGTTTAAATACTAAAAAACTTTACATAGAGAGTTATGGTTGCCAAATGAACTTTTCTGATAGTGAAATAGTAGCATCTATTCTAGACAAAAACGGTTATAAAACCACTAGAAATTTAGAAGAATCAGACTTAATCCTACTTAATACCTGCTCAATAAGAGATAAAGCAGAATTTACGGTCAGAAACAGATTGAAATCATTTAAAAAGCTAAAAAAACAAAACCCAAAACTAATAGTTGGTGTACTTGGTTGTATGGCCGAAAGGATGAAAGAATCTTTACTAGAAGAAGAAAAACTAGTTGACTTAGTGGTTGGACCTGACGCTTACCGTGATTTACCAAATCTGTTAGAAGAAGTTGAAGGAGGACAAAAAAGCGTTAATGTTTTATTGTCAAGAGAAGAAACCTATGCTGAAATTAGTCCAGTAAGACTTGATAATAAAGGGGTTTCTGGATTTATTTCAATTATGAGAGGTTGTGACAATATGTGCTCATTTTGTGTTGTTCCATTCACTAGAGGAAGAGAAAGAAGTAGGAGTCCACTAACTATAGTTGCAGAGGCAAGGGAATTGTATAGTCAAGGTTACAAGGAAGTAACTTTATTAGGACAAAATGTTGACAGCTATAGATGGAATATTAACAAAAAGGGAGAGAAAATAGATCCCAATACTTCAACCACAATTTTTTCTGAATTATTAGAAAAAGTTGCTCATGTTGCTGATGATTTAAGAGTTCGATTCTCCACATCTCACCCGAAAGACATGACTAATGAAGTAATTCATATTATCAAAAAATATAAAAACATATGTAACTATATTCATTTGCCTGTTCAATCAGGAAGTTCAAATATTTTAAAAAAAATGAATAGAGGATATACTAAAGAGTGGTACTTAAATAGAATAAAAGCTATTAGAGAAATAATTCCAGACTGTGCTATTTCTACTGATATAATTACAGGTTTTTGTGGAGAAACTGACAAAGACTTTAATGAGACATTAGACCTTATGAATAAAGTTAAATTCGACTTCTCCTATATGTTCTTTTATTCTGAAAGGCCTAAAACCTTAGCAGAAAGAAAATTTAAAGACGATATTCCAACAGAAATTAAAAAGTCTAGACTTCAAAAAGTAATTGATCTTCAGAAAATTCATTCGATTGAAAATAATGAATCATCTGTTGGCAAAATAATGGAAGTTTTAATTGAAGGCACATCTAAAAAATCACCACTTGAATATAGTGGTCGAAATGACGAAAATTACAAAGTTGTTTTTCCAAAAGAAAATTCAAAAATAGGAACTTATGTAAACGTGAAAATTGAAAGATGTACTTCGGCAACATTGATTGGAAAAATAGTATAAAATGAATCTACAAACAGTAAAAAATAGATTTGGAATAATTGGTAATTCTGATGCCTTAAATAGGGCTCTAGACGTTGCTGTTCAAGTAGCACCTACTGATATTACAGTTTTAATCACTGGAGAAAGTGGGACTGGAAAGGAAAACATGCCAAAAATTATTCATAATTACAGTTCAAGAAAACACCACGAATACATAGCAGTCAATTGCGGAGCAATCCCAGAAGGAACTATAGACTCAGAACTGTTTGGTCATGAAAAAGGTGCTTTTACAGGAGCGACAGATAATAGAAAAGGATACTTTGAGGTTGCTGACGGAGGAACTATTTTTTTAGATGAAGTCGCTGAATTACCACTGCCAACTCAAGTTAGACTTTTGAGAGTATTGGAAACTGGAGAATTTATTAAAGTAGGTGCTTCTAAAGTAAAAAAGACAGACGTTAGAATTATTGCAGCAACTAACGAAAATGTACAAAGTGCAATCAAAAAAGGTAAATTTAGGGAAGATTTATTTTATAGATTAAGTACAGTTCCTATTTTTTTAGAACCTTTAAGAGAAAGAAAAGATGATATTCATTTATTATTTAGGAAATTTTCATCTGACTTTGCTGAAAAATATCGTATGCCTGGAATTAGGCTAGATCAAGAAGCAGTTAAAATTTTAGAAAAATATTTATGGCCTGGAAATATTAGACAGCTTAAAAATGTTGCAGAACAAATATCGGTTATTGAAAAATCTAGATCGGTAAATAAACTGATTTTAAGTAAATACTTGCCCGATATTGATTCTGACAGAAACCTCCCAATGGTCATCGATGGAAAAAAAGAAAGTGACCATTTTTCTGAAAGAGATATTCTTTATAAAGTTCTTTTTGAAATGAAGCAAGATGTAATAGAAATGAAAAGAGTTATTGTTGATTTACTGAATAATAATAATCTTTCAAATAATGAAAAAACTGCGTTAATTACTAAATTAAGTTCAGTTTCTAATGATGAAAAACAAAGCTTTAAAAGTGAGGTTGGTCAAACTATAGATTACAACGAAAAAGTTGAAAATAGTGAATCTCCATCTTACAATATATCATTTCAAGAAAGCGTTGAAATTGAAGAATCATTATCTCTTGAAGAAAGAGAAAAAGAACTTATTCAAAAAGCATTAAAAAAACATAACGGAAGAAGAAAAAATGCTGCAAAAGAACTGGGTATTTCTGAAAGGACGTTATATAGAAAAATCAAAGAATTTGAAATTCTAAAATAAATGAATCAACTGAAAATTATAATATTAAGTTTATTATTGACAGCATGTTCCTTTCCTCAATTTAGTTTCAAGTCTGGTGGATCTGAAACTAAAGAGATTGATGCTGAAACAGTACAAGTAGATTATTTTGATAATAAAAGTGCAATTGGAGGGCCTTTTCTTGGAGCATCATTTACAGAAAGTCTTAGAGATATAATGCAGGCTCAAACCAAGCTGAATTTGGTAGCTAAGAATGGTGATTTACAAATATCTGGGATTATTAAAAATTATCTAATCTCACCTGTTAATATTCAGGGAGGGAGCGAGAGTGCTGCTCAAAACAGACTTAAAATGTCAGTTTCTGTAGATACCTATTATAAAAAAAATGATTCTATTGGTCTTAATAAAAATTTGTTTAGCGCATTTGTTGATTATAATGCCTCATCTGACTTCACTACTGTTGAAGAAGAATTGGTAGAAAATTTAAATTATCAAATTACTCAAGATATATTTGATAAGATTTTTGGGGGAGAATGGTAGAGACTTCTTTTAAAAATATCAACGAGGTAATTATTTCCCCTAAAAAAGTATCTGAAAAAGATCTTAAAAATATTTTTGATTTAACTTTAAAGTATTCATTTTCTGGAATTTGTTTTCTTTTTTTAGCAAGAGTATTAAATTCTCAAAAAAGAATAGGGTTTGAGAAAGTACTAAACAGCACAGCTCTCAGAATTGCTGACAGGTCATTACTTTATGATTGTATCCATGATGAGAAGAAGTTAAAAAATAATTTTAAAGTTGAAGAAAATATTTCTATTGAGAAAAATATTGATTTAAATGAATTAGAAAAAAATATATATGGAAGTTTAATTCAAAATCAACTAATAAATGAACTGGAAGATCAAGTTGACAACGAAAAAGAAGAAAATGAAGAAAAAAATGGCGAACTATCTACAAATTTAAAAATGCCATTTGAAAAATGGCTTTCTAAAAGTGAAACTTTTAAATACAAAGAAAAAGAAAGGCATATTGATTCAATAATTAGAAATTTAAATGAAAGAAAAATTTCAAATGAGAAAAAGAATTTTTACTCGTCCTCTGTTGCTGCTAAAAAAAGCATCAAAGAAAATAATGAGATGAATACTGAAACACTTGCTGAAATTTATTTAAAACAAGGAAACTACCCTAGAGCAATTGAAATCTATGAGCATTTGATGTTGTCTAATCCAGAAAAAAAACTTTTCTTTGCAAGCCGAATAAATTATATTAAACTGAAAACTCAATTATAACATGGCTACTTTATTAATAATTCTATCAACTATTGTTGCAATTTTGTTAATTGCTATAGTACTGTTACAAAATTCCAAAGGAGGAGGGCTTGACTCTTCATTTGGTAATGTAAATCAACTTGGCGGAGTAGCACAATCAACAGAAACAATTGAAAAAGCGACATGGACATTAGCTGCGGTAATGGGTTTCTTGAGCTTACTTGCTGCATTTAACTTTGGAAGTGGTGAAAATGAAATTTCAACAGATATTGATAAAAATGAAGGAATAAATTTACCCTCAAGTACAGATCCTGTAAATTTGCCTAATGATATGACCAAGTAATTAGTGTCATGATGTCATTTTAGTCTTTTCTTTAGGTCAAATTGTCAATCATTATATTTTAAAATTCTTATGGCACAAAATGTGTACATACATAACCTTTAAACTTAAAAAGATAAATAATGTCTATAAATGTAAAACCACTAGCTGATAGAGTAATCATTGAACCATCACCTGCAGAGGAAAAAACTACAGGAGGAATTATAATACCTGACACAGCTAAAGAAAAACCAAAAAAAGGTAAAGTAATTGCTGCTGGAAGCGGAAAGAAAGATGAGCCTGTTACAGTAAAAGAAGGTGATACAGTACTTTATGGTCAGTACAGTGGAACTGAAATAAAAATTGATGGAAACGATTATCTTATTATGAGAGAAAGTGACATTTTTGCAATTGTTAAATAAATTAAAAAATATAAAATGGCTAAAGAAATAGTTTTTGACGTAGAAGCAAGAGATAGACTTAAAAAAGGTGTTGATGCACTTGCTAATGCAGTTAAGGCAACATTAGGTCCCAAAGGAAGGAATGTTGTAATAGATAAGAAATTTGGTGCTCCACAAATTACTAAAGATGGTGTAACTGTGGCAAAGGAGATAGAACTTAAAGATCCAGTTGAAAATATGGGTGCTCAAATGGTAAAAGAAGTTGCATCAAAAACCAATGATATTGCTGGTGACGGAACTACAACTGCAACTGTTTTAGCCCAGGGAATTATCAATGCTGGACTTAAGAATGTTGCAGCAGGTGCCAACCCAATGGATCTCAAAAGAGGAATTGATAAGGCTGTAAAAACAGTTGTTTCTGAACTTAGAAAGTTATCGAAAGATGTAGGTTCAGACAACGATAAAATTAAACAAGTTGCATCAATTTCTGCAAATAATGATGAATCTATAGGTGCTCTTATTGCGGAAGCTATGAAGGTTGTCGGAAAAGATGGTGTAATAACTGTTGAAGAAGCTAAAGGAACAGAAACTGATGTAAAAACAGTTGAAGGTATGCAATTTGACAGAGGATATTTATCCCCTTATTTTGTTACTAATCCAGAAAAAATGATTGCTGATTTGGAAAATCCATACATTTTAATTTACGACAAAAAAATATCTAATATGAAGGATTTACTTCCTGTATTAGAGCCTGTAGCACAAACTGGAAAACCGTTACTAGTAATTGCTGAAGATGTTGATGGAGAAGCACTTGCAACCTTAGTAGTCAATAAAATAAGAGGTTCTTTAAAAATTGCAGCTGTAAAAGCTCCTGGCTTTGGCGATAGAAGAAAAGCTATGCTGGAAGATATCGCGATTTTAACTGGCGGAACGGTAATTTCTGAGGAAAGAGGATTCAAAATGGAAAATACTACATTAGATATGCTTGGAACTTGTGAAAAAGTAGAAATAGATAAAGACAATACAACTTTAGTAAACGGTGCAGGAAATAAGAAAGATATTTTAGCAAGAACAAATCAAATTAAAGCTCAAATAGAAACTACTTCATCCGATTATGACAAGGAGAAGCTTCAAGAAAGATTAGCTAAATTAGCTGGTGGTGTAGCTGTACTTTATGTAGGTGCTGCAACCGAAGTTGAGATGAAAGAGAAAAAAGATAGAGTTGATGATGCTCTTGCCGCTACAAGAGCCGCAGTAGAAGAAGGTATAATTCCAGGTGGAGGAGTTGCATATATTAGAGCAGCAGCAGCTTTGGACGAAAATAATGGTTTAAATGAGGATGAATGTACTGGAATTAAAATTGTTAAAAGAGCTATAGAAGATCCTTTGAGAACAATAGTTGAAAACTCTGGTGGTGAAGGTGCAGTAATCGTTCAAAAAGTAAAAGAAGGAAAAGGCGATTACGGATACAATGCAAGAACAGATAAGTATGAATCATTACTTAAAGCTGGTGTTATTGACCCAACAAAAGTCTCTAGAACAGCATTAGAAAATGCTGCTTCAATTGCAGCAATGATGTTGACTACTGAATGTGTAATTTCAGATGAGCCAGAAGATGAAGCTCCAATGCCTCCGATGGGTGGAGGAATGCCTGGAGGAATGCCTGGAATGATGTAACATTTAAAATCAAATTATAATTAAAAAGTCCATATTTTACTATGGACTTTTTTTATGTTGAATTTTTGATTATCTGATCAATTACAAAAGGATCAATCAAAGTTGATGTATCTCCTAAATTTGAGGTTTCTCCTTCGGCAATTTTTCTCAATATTCTTCTCATTATTTTACCCGACCTAGTTTTAGGAAGTCCTGTGACAAATTGTATTTTATCTGGTTTAGCAATTGAACCAATTTCCTTTACAACAGTCTCTAAAACCTGCATTCTAAGTTCATCTACAGAGGATGAGTTCTTTTCTAAAATTATATAAGCATAAATACCTTGCCCTTTAATTTTATGAGAATACCCTACTACAGCGCTTTCAATTACTAAAGGATGCTCATTAATTCCATTCTCTACTTCTGCCGTTCCAATTCTGTGACCAGAAACATTAATAACGTCATCAACTCTTCCAGTAATTCTATAATAACCATCATTATCTCTTTTACAGCCATCACCTGTAAAATATTTTCCAGGATAAATTGAAAAATACACATTTTTACATCTTTTATGATCTCCATAAATAGTTCTTATCATACTAGGCCAAGGAAATTTTATACATAAATTGCCCTCAACCCCATATCCGGAAATTTCATCACCATTTTCATCTACTAAACATGGCTGAATACCTGGGAGAGGAAGTGTTGCAAAAGTAGGTTTTGTCTTTGTTATATGAGATAATGGTGAAATTAGAATACCACCTGTTTCTGTTTGCCACCAAGTATCTACAATTGAACAATTTTCATTGCCAATATTTTTATTGTACCAGTGCCAGGCTTCTTCATTAATAGGCTCTCCTACACTACCAAGTGTCTTTAAGGAACTTAAGTTATACCTTTTAGGATAACTTGTTCCATAAGTTTGTAAAGCTCTAATAGCAGTTGGAGCAGTATAAAAGATATTCACTCGATACTTTTCACATATTTCCCAAAAACGACCTGGATCAGGAAAAGTAGGTACACCTTCAAACATTACAGAGGTTGATCCAGAAAGTAAAGGACCATAGACAATGTAAGTATGTCCTGTAATCCAGCCAATATCAGCAGTACACCAATAAATATCGTCTTCATTGTATTGAAATACATTTCTAAAACTGTACTCAGCGTAAACCATATATCCTCCACAATTATGTTGGACTCCTTTGGGCTTACCAGTAGATCCCGAAGTATATAATATAAATAATGGGTCTTCAGAATCCATTTCAGTGGCGGCAAGAAAATCACTTACTTTTAAAACTTCATCATGCCACCAAAAATCTCTATTTGATTTCATAGAAATTTCTTCACCGGTTCTTTTAAATACAATACAACTTTCAATGGTTTTACAAAAACCTAAAGCTTGATCAGCGATATCTTTTAAACAAATTTGCTTATTACCTCGAAAAGAACCGTCAGTTGTAACCAAAATATTACATGAAGAGTCATTGATTCTATCGGCAAGTGATTTGGCTGAGAAACCTGCAAATACAACAGAATGGATTGCCCCAATTCTGGCACATGCTAAAGTAGCAATTGTAAGCTCTGGTATCATAGGCATATACAAGCAGATTCTATCCCCTTTCTTTGCTCCATGATTTAATAATACGTTTGCAAATTCACATACCTTTTTGTGCAATTCTGAGTAAGTGATTTTAATCGAAGAATCATTTGGGTCATTAGGTTCCCAAAGGATTGCAACTTTATCACCATTGGATTTCAAATGTCTGTCTAAACAATTTTCTGTAATATTTAATTTTCCACCAATAAACCATTCTATAATAGGCGACTCGAAGTCCCAATTTAAAACCTGATTCCATTTTGATTTCCAATGAAAAGTTGAAGCTTTTTCGGCCCAAAAAAGTTCAGGATTATCTAAGCTTTTTTTGTATTCGTTTTTATATTCTGAAAAACTATCAATTTTTTTCATGTTATTTTTTAAATCAAAATAAGAAAAATATTTAATACAATTAATTTAAGAATGTCCATCTAAGACCAAATTTAAAAAGTCTATCTGGAGATGGAAAATGTAATGCTGAAAAATAGTTATAACCCATTAATCCTGAATTTAAATGGGATAACATAAAAAAGATAGTAACAGTTTTAATACTAGTTTTTGCTATAAAATCTAACATGACATAAGCTGGCTGAGATTTCTGATTGCTAATTGTAAATTGATTTAATTCAGATGAGTAAGAGGGTAAAAAATAACTGCCAAAAAATTTAGCGTTAAGTCCCAAATCTAATTTTAAATTACCAACACTGTTTCCTAAAATATAGTTAAACTTAAATTGCCCCACCCACTCAGGCAACTGAAAAATATTTGCCCCACCCTGATATTGATAAATGATTTCAGAAAATAAACTGTATTTCTTCTTGGAAATAGTATGGTTTAAAGACGTTTGAATAACCTGAGAAGAAGAATTAAATTGTTCTGGAATTGAATAATTAACTAAATAAATTGGTTTATTAATCTTGCTAAATTGTGCTTTTAGTGAAAGTGCATTTGAGGATATTTCGGCTGATGCATTCCAAAATATAATATCATTAAAATTATTATTGTTCCATATATGATGATTGCTTTTATAATTATTTATTTCAAATATGGGTTTAAATCTACTAAAATCAGCAAAAAATTTTAATTCCTTGTTTTTAAGAATCTTTTTATTGTATAAAAAATTAAAAGCAGAATTATTTTTTTTGTAGCCATATGGAAAATAGACAAACCCTAGGTTTAAAGAACTTTTGGGAGTTATTTTGGAATAATTTAAATTTAAAGATTGGTTAGTCAACAAAGTGTCAATACTATGATTTTTTTGGAATATAAATTCTGATTTCCAACCTGAGTTAAGAGAATGATAAGTCGAGTCATCATTGTAAGTGAAAATATAATTGATAGTTGAAGATATATTCTCAATTATCAAAGAGTCATAGGTGACTTCGGAGCTATCAAAATTATATAGAAATAATTCTGAGTTTAAACTGTCAAAATAAAGCCTGGAACTTCTTTGTATAAAATTATTAAAAAGAATTTTATTAGTTGTTTTTGGAATCAGAGAGTCTATGTCTTTATTTTTAAAAGTCCAGCTTTGATTTAGAAATAATTTTAAAAGCTTATTAGTAGAATAAGAATCTTGCATATTTACGTTTAAAACTTTTCTGTTACTTTCAAAAGAATTTGGATGAGTAAATGAAGAATCATTACTTAGCCCTCCATTTAATTGATTATATATCTTATGCCTTTTAATACCAAAAAATAATTTATAAGTTGAATCTGCTTTTTGGTTCATATAATGTATCTGTAAAAAATTATTATTTGTTGATTGATTAAGGTAATAACCTTCATGAGTCCGTTTTAGAAATGAAATGGCGTAATATGATTTATTAGAAATCGATTGATTATGATATAATGCTAAGTTTTGTTCTAATTCTGGACCTAAGATATATTGCGCATCTACAGTTGGAACTTTATTTTTAATAATAGGCATGTTTGGCATTTCATTATAAAACATAAAATGACTGTCGTAAATAGAGAATAAATTTTTGTTGAATTTTAAAGACCTTACCCTACTTCCTGGACCTCCAAAAGATAAATTATAAATATTAGAGTCTTCAAGCAAGGATAGTTGATTCCATACAGTAGGTCGAAAAATAGAGTCATTAATACAGTAAAAAGTACCAAAGATAGAAACAAAGAAAATTGTGATACATTTTTTCATATTTAGTGAAAATATAAAAAAAAGGTCATTACTATTATGAAATGACCTTTAAAGCATAAAGAAAAATTCTAAGCCTGGGTTGTTGGACCACCAAAATTCAATGGAATTGTGGAAATCTGATCTGACTCTTTTATCTTACCATGTGATTTTTCATACTTAGATAAATTGTCTGAAAGTGCACGGTGAAGTTTTTTTGCATGCTCAGGGGTCATTACAATTCTAGACTTAACTTTCCCTTTAGGAACACCTGGCATTATTCTTATATAATCAACTATGAATTCAGATGAAGAATGAGTAATAATAGCTAAATTAGAATAAATACCTTCTGCAATTTCTTCAGAAAGTTCAATGTTTATTCCTTGTGGTTTTTTTTCTTCTGACATAAATCAACCCTCAATTTTATCTTCTACAATTTCTTCTTCTTTATTAGTCATTCTATTTAAATCATCTACAGAACCTACTAATAAATCTCTAAATTTTTTCATTCCAGTACCAGCAGGTATTCTATGTCCAACAATAACATTTTCTTTTAACCCAAGCATGTGATCAACTTTTCCACTGACCGCTGCTTGATTTAAAACCTTTGTTGTTTCTTGGAATGAGGCAGCTGAGATAAAACTATCTGTATGTAATGAAGCTTTAGTTATACCCTGTAATAATGGTTCAGCAGTAGCAGTTAAAGCATCTCTAGAGTCAACTAGTTTTAAATCATTTCTCTTAAGTGCTGAATTCTCATCTCTTAATCTTCTTACTGAAACAATTTGACCAGCTTTTAGCTCTTTAGATTCTCCTGCATCGGATATTACTTTTTTACCAAAAATCTTATCATTCTCTAGCATGAACTCCCACTTATTTACTGCAGTATTCTCCAGGAATTTAGTATCGCCAGCTTCATTAATTTGGACTTTCTTCATCATTTGTCTAACAATAACTTCAAAATGCTTGTCATTAATTTTCACGCCCTGTAACCTATATACTTCTTGAATTTCATTAACGATGTATTCTTGCACTGCTGTAGGGCCCTTAATTGATAGAATATCTTTTGGAGTTATAGCGCCATCAGAAAGGGTCTGTCCAGCCTTTACAAAATCATTTTCCTGAACTAAAATATGTCTAGAAAGTGGTATTAAATATTTTTTAATCTCTCCTGTTCTAGCTTCAATTACAACTTCTCTATTACCTCGCTTTATTCTGCCATAAGATGCAACACCATCAATTTCTGAAACCACTGCTGGATTTGAAGGGTTTCTAGCCTCAAACATTTCAGTAACTCTAGGAAGGCCACCCGTAATATCACCTGATTTCCCAGATTTTCTTGGGATTTTAACCATTATATTACCTGATTTAATTTTATCCCCATCTTTAACAATAATATGAGCATCAACAGGAAGGTTGTAAGATTTAAGTTCATTTCCAGTTTTATCTAAAACGGAAATTGTTGGAATCATTTTCTTATCTCTATTTTCTTTAATTACAATTTCCGTAAAACCAGTTTGTTCATCAACCTCTTCTCTGTAAGTTACACCTTCAGTTAAATTATTGAATTTTAGAGATCCATCGAATTCTGAAATAATTACTGCATTATAAGGATCCCACTTACAAATAACATCCCCTTTTTTAAGTTTGTCTTTATCAGCAACTAATATTTTTGATCCATAAGGAATATTAGCAGTCATAGATATGTTTTTTGACTTATCAGTAATCTTTAATTCTCCAGCTCTTCCAATAACAATATTTTCAATTTCACCATCATCACTAATTCGTTCTATTGTTCTTAGCTCTTCAATTTCGATAACCCCATCTGTTTTAGCAGAAATTGAAGCTTGATCTGCAATATTTGAAGCAGTTCCTCCAACGTGAAACGTTCTTAGCGTTAATTGAGTACCCGGTTCTCCAATAGACTGAGCTGCAATTACACCAACAGCTTCACCTTTCTGAACCATTTTACCTCTAGCAAGATTTCTGCCATAACATTTTACACAAACTCCTCTTGTTAATTCACAAGTTAATACAGATCTAATCTCTACTTCGTCAATTCCAGCATCTTCAATTTCTTTAGCAAGATCTTCATTAATCTCTTCACCTTCAGAAACTATAATTTCTAATGAGGTTGGATGAACAATGTCGAATAAGGCTACTCTTCCAAGTATTCTGTCATATAGATTTTCAACTATTTCATCACTCTTTTTAAGTGCGCTAATTGTTAGACCTCTAAGTGTACCACAATCGGGATGATTTATTACTACATCTTGAGCAACATCAACTAATCTTCTAGTTAAATAACCTGCATCAGCAGTTTTCAGAGCTGTATCAGCTAATCCTTTTCTAGCTCCGTGAGTAGAAATAAAATATTCTAAAATTGATAGACCTTCCTTGAAATTAGATAAAATTGGATTTTCAATAATATCTTGACCTCCAGATGCTCCAGACTTTTGCGGTTTTGCCATCAATCCTCTCATCCCGGATAATTGACGAATTTGTTCTTTGGACCCCCTAGCCCCGGAATCCATCATCATATAGATAGAGTTAAATCCTTGTTGATCTGCTTTTAACTTTTCCATTAGAGTATTAGTTAATCTTGAATTAGTGTGTGTCCATATATCAATGATCTGGTTGTACCTTTCATTGTTAGTTATTAGACCCATATTGTAATTCATCTTAACTTCATCAACTTCTTTTCTAGCTTTTTCTATAAGAATATCTTTTTCTTTAGGAACAACAACATCTGAAAGAATAAAAGATAAGCCACCTTTAAATGACATTTGATATCCCAAATCCTTAATATCATCTAAAAATTTAGCAGTATTTGGAACACCTGATATTTTGATAATTCTAGTGATGATATCTCTAAGGGCTTTTTTAGTTAAAAGTTCATTGATATAACCTGCTTCTCTTGGAACTAACTCATTAAACAATATTCTACCAGTTGTAGTTTCGATGATTTCGGTAACATCTTCACCGTTTCTGTAATTATTTATTTTAACCTTAATTGGAGCATGGAGATCTAACTTCTTCTCATTGTAAGCGATTTTAACTTCTTCTGGAGAATAGAAAGTCATCCCCTCACCTTTAACAATGTGATCGTCTGTTGATGTTCTTATTTTAGTTATATAATAAAGTCCTAAAACCATATCCTGCGAAGGAACTGTAATCGGAGCTCCATTCGCTGGATTTAAAATATTATGAGAAGCTAAAATTAATAACTGTGCTTCCAAAATAGCAGCGTTTCCTAAAGGAACATGAACTGCCATTTGATCACCATCAAAATCGGCATTGAAGGCAGTACAAACCAACGGATGCAATTGTATAGCTTTGCCCTCAATTAATTTAGGTTGAAATGCTTGAATTCCCAATCTGTGTAAGGTGGGTGCTCTGTTCAGTAAGACCGGATGACCTTTTAATACATTTTCAAGGATATCCCAAACAACTGGTTCTTTTTTATCAACTATTTTCTTTGCAGATTTAACAGTTTTAACTATTCCTCTTTCAATCATTTTTCTAATAATGAAAGGCTTGAATAACTCTGCAGCCATACCCTTAGGAAGTCCACATTCATGTAATTTTAATGTAGGACCAACTACAATTACAGATCTTGCAGAATAATCAACTCTTTTACCAAGAAGATTTTGTCTAAATCGACCTTGTTTTCCTTTTAAACTATCTGAAAGAGATTTTAGTGGCCTATTTTTATCTGTTTTTACAGCACTAGATTTTCTTGAATTATCAAAAAGTGAATCTACAGATTCTTGAAGCATTCTTTTTTCATTTCTTAAAATTACCTCAGGAGCCTTAATTTCTATCAATCTCTTTAAACGATTATTTCTGATAATAACTCTTCTGTATAAATCATTTAGATCTGAGGTTGCAAATCTACCACCATCTAAAGGAACTAAAGGTCTTAAGTCTGGTGGAATAACAGGGACAACTTTTACAATCATCCACTCTGGTCTGTTTTCAATTCTACTATTTGCGTCTCGAAAAGACTCGATAACTTGCAATCTTTTTAGTGCTTCATTTTTACGCTGCTGAGAGGTTTCATTATTAGCCTGATGTCTTAACTCGTAGGACTTGGCATCTAAATCTTCTCTTCCTAACAAATCATGTAATGCTTCCGCACCCATTTTTGCAATGAATTTATTTGGATCTGAATCTTCTAAATATTGGTTTTCTTTAGGAAGAGCTTCAAGGATATCTAAATATTCTTCTTCGGTAAGGAAATCTAATTTCTTAAGAGGCTCACTTTCAGAATTAAGGGTTTCACCAGCTTGGATAACAACATATCTTTCATAATAAATAATCTGATCCAATTTTTTTGTTGGAAGACCAAGTAAATAACCTATTTTATTTGGAAGAGATCTGAAATACCAAATATGAGCAACTGGAACAACTAAAGCTATGTGTCCCATTCTTTCTCTTCTAACTTTTTTCTCAGTAACCTCAACACCACATCTGTCACAAACAATACCTTTGTAACGGATTCTTTTGTACTTACCACAATGACACTCATAATCCTTAACTGGGCCAAAAATTCTTTCACAAAACAAACCATCTCTTTCGGGTTTATATGTTCTGTAATTAATGGTTTCAGGCTTTAAAACCTCTCCATGAGATCTTTCTAATATAGACTCTGGTGAAGCTAAGCTGATTGTAATTTTACTAAAATCACTGTTGAATTTTTTATCTTTTCTAAAAGCCATTTTTTTTGTTTATATATTATGAGTATTAATCTAAATCTATATTTAATCCTAATCCTTGTAATTCATTAAGCAATACGTTAAATGATTCAGGAATTCCAGGTTTAGGCAAGTTTTTACCTTTTACAATATGTTCATAAGCTTTTGCTCTACCTTGAACATCATCAGACTTAACGGTTAATATTTCCTGTAGAACATTTGAAGCACCATAAGCCTCTAAAGCCCAAACTTCCATTTCACCAAATCTTTGACCTCCAAACTGAGCTTTTCCTCCAAGTGGCTGCTGAGTAATTAATGAATAAGGACCAATAGATCTTGCATGCATTTTATCATCTACCATATGGCTTAATTTAAGCATATAAATTATTCCCACAGTAGCTGGCTGATCAAATCTATCTCCGGTTCCACCATCATAAAGATAAGTTTTACCGTTTCTAGGAATACCAGCTTCATCTGAATACTTATCGATATCAGCAAGTGAAGCGCCATCAAAAATTGGAGTAGAAAATTTAAGATCTAGTTTTTGTCCTGCCCAAGCTAATACAGTTTCATAAATCTGACCTAGATTCATCCTGGAAGGTACACCTAAAGGGTTAAGTACTATATCAACTGGTGTTCCATCTTCAAGGAATGGCATATCTTCTTCTCTTACAATTCGAGCAACAATCCCTTTGTTACCGTGTCTCCCTGCCATTTTATCACCTACCTTTAATTTTCTTTTTTTAGCTAAGTAAACTTTAGCCATTTGAATAATTCCGTTAGGTAATTCGTCTCCAACTACAATTTGAAACTTTTTACGTTTATAATCACCAATAAGTTCAGTTGCCTTTAAATTATAATTATGTAATGTCGTATCAACTAAGTAATTTATTTCTTCGTCTTTAGTCCAGTTTTTAGAATTAATGTGAATAAAATCTATTGATTTTAAAGTTTTCTCTGTAAACTTCACACCTTTCTTGATCACTTGTTCTTTGAAAACGTTTATTACTCCTTCTGATTTTTTAGTTCCTAAAATAGATAGTAACTTTTCTATTAAGGAAGACTTAAGCTCAGCTTGTTTCATAACTTCTTCAGCATCCAATTGCTCAACAATAGGCTTGTCAGCTGCTTTTGATTTGCGATCTTTTATTGCTTTAGAAAATAATTTTTTGTCAATTACAACTCCAGTTACAGAGGGTGAAACTTTTAATGAAGCATCTTTAACATCTCCCGCTTTGTCTCCAAAAATTGCTCTAAGCAACTTCTCTTCTGGAGTAGGATCGCTTTCGCCTTTAGGGGTTATTTTACCAATTAAAATGTCTCCCTCTTTAACCTCAGCTCCAATTCTTATAATTCCGTTTTCATCTAAATCTTTAGTAGCTTCTTCACTAACATTTGGAATATCTGAAGTAAGTTCTTCTAAACCTCTTTTGGTATCTCTTACATCTAAACTGTACTCGTCAACATGAACACTAGTGAAAATATCATCTTTAACAACTTTTTCAGAAATAACTATTGCATCTTCAAAATTATAACCTTTCCAAGGCATGAATGCTACTTTTAAGTTTTGACCTAGTGCTAATTCACCCTTATCAGTACCATATCCCTCTACAAGAACTTGACCTTTTTTAACCTTGTCTCCTTTTTTAACGATCGGTCTCAAGTTAACCGAAGAACCTTGATTTGTCTTTTGAAATTTAGTAAGATTGTAAACAGTAGTGTCTGTGTCAAAACTCACTAAAATATCATTTTCAGATAGCTTATATTTAATGTGAATTTCTATAGAATCCACATAAGAAACTGTACCCTCTTTTTCTGCATGAATTAAAACTCTAGAATCTCTAGCAACTAATTCTTCAATTCCAGTACCAACTATTGGAGCATTTGGATTTAACAATGGAACTGCTTGTCGTTGCATATTTGAACCCATTAATGCTCTGTTTGCATCGTCATGTTCTAAGAAAGGGATACAAGAAGCAGCAATTGAAGCAATTTGATTCGCTCCCACATCAATTAAATTAATTTCTTCTTTTGGAGGAAGTGGAAAGTCCCCCATAAATCTTGAAATAACATTTTCATTTTGAAAAGTTCCATCTTTAGTAATCTGAGCATTTGCTTGGGCAATATATTTATTATCTTCTTCTTCTGCAGATAAATAAATTGGCTCTGATCCTAAATCTACTTTTCCTTTTTTAACTTCCCTGTAAGGTGTTTCTATAAAACCTAATCTATTTACTTTTGCATAAACACATAATGAAGAAATTAAACCAATGTTAGGACCCTCAGGTGTTTCAATAGTACAAAGTCTACCATAGTGAGTGTAATGAACATCTCTGACCTCAAACCCAGCTCTTTCTCTAGTAAGTCCACCTGGTCCTAGTGCTGAAAGACGTCTTTTGTGAGTAACTTCAGCTAATGGATTTGTTTGATCCATAAATTGAGACAGTTGATTAGTTCCAAAAAAAGAATTTATTACGCTTGAAAGCGTTTTAGCGTTAATTAAATCTATTGGAGTAAAAACTTCGTTATCTCGAACATTCATTCTTTCTCTAATGGTTCTTGCCATCCTAGCTAAACCAACACCAAATTGAGAATATAACTGCTCCCCAACAGTTCTTACTCTTCTATTACTTAGATGATCTATATCATCTACGTCTGTTTTAGAATTAATTAATTCTATTAGATATTTAACAATAGAAATTATATCTGTTTTAGTAAGAACTCTTTGGGATTCTTCAATGTCTAATCCTAATTTTTTATTAATCCTATATCTTCCAACTTCACCTAAATCATATCTCTGTTCAGAGAAGAATAATTTATCGATTACACCTCTTGCTGTTTCTTCATCAGGCGGCTCAGCATTTCTTAATTGTCTATAGATGTGCTCAACAGCTTCCTTTTCAGAGTTAGATGTATCTTTCTGTAAAGTATTATAAATAATAGCAAAGTCAGCAGAATTTATATTCTCTTTATGAAGAATAACAGTTTTAACACCCGCATCCTCTATCATTGCTAAATGCTCTTCTTCAATGATAGTTTCACGGTCAATTAAAACCTCATTTCTTTCAATTGAAACAACTTCACCTGTGTCTTCATCAACAAAATCTTCAACCCAGGATTTTAAAACTCTTGCAGCAAGTTTTCTTTCTACAATTTTTTTAAGATTTGCTTTGGTAACTTTAACTTCATCTGCTAAATCAAATATTTCTAAAATATCTTTATCACTTTCATAACCAATAGCTCTAAAAAGTGTTGTAACTGGCAGTTTTTTCTTTCTATCGATGTAAGCGTACATTACACTATTAATATCAGTAGCAAATTCTATCCATGAACCTTTGAATGGTATTACTCTTGCAGAATATAACTTTGTACCGTTAGCGTGTCTACTTTGGCTAAAAAACACACCTGGTGATCTATGCAATTGAGAAACAACAACTCTCTCTGCTCCATTAATGATAAAGGAACCCTTTGGGCTCATGTATGGAATTGTTCCTAAATAAACTTCCTGAACAATTGTTTCAAAATCTTCGTGTTCTGGGTCAGTGCAATATAATTTCATTACAGCTTTAAGAGGTACGGAGTAAGTTAAGCCTCTATCAATACATTCTTCTATATTGTATCTTGGGGGATCAACAAAATAATCCAAAAATTCTAATACAAATTGATTTCGTGTATCAGTAATAGGAAAGTTTTCCGAAAAAACCTTAAATAATCCTTCATCAATTCTGTTCTCAGACGTAGTTTCTAGCTGAAAAAATTCTTGAAAAGATTTAATCTGAATATCTAAAAAATCTGGATATGAAAAACGATGCTGACTAGATGCAAAGTTTATTCTTTCTGTAATAATGTTTGATTTGGCCAATGTTATGTAAATTTAGTTATTAAGTATTAAAAAAGGGTATAGGCCCAAGAAAACTTAGGCCTACAATCATATAAAAATTTGAATTACTTTAACTCAACCTCTGCACCAGCTTCTTCTAGAGCTTTTTTGATGCCATCAGCTTCGTCTTTACCAACACCTTCTTTAATTGCTTTTGGTGCTCCATCAACTAATTCTTTAGCTTCTTTAAGGCCTAATCCAGTAAGCTCTTTTACTGCTTTTACAACCTGAAGTTTAGATCCTCCTGCTGCAGTAAGAATAACATCAAACTCTGATTTCTCTTCAACAGCTCCGGCATCTCCGCCACCTGTTGGAGCTGCTGCTGCTGCTGCTGCTGCTGCAGGCTCTATTCCATGCTCGTCTTTAAGAACTGCTGCTAATTCATTTACTTCTTTTACAGTTAAGTTTACCAACTCTTCTGCTATTGCTTTTATATCTGCCATTTTTATTTGTTTTTAAAAATTTATTGTTTAATTATTTTATGATTCTTTTTCGGAAAGGGTTTTTACTAATCCAGCAATCTTGCCTTTACTTGAGTTTAATGCTGAAATAACGTTCTTAACTGGAGATTGTAATAATCCTATAACTTCGCCAATTAATTCGTCCTTAGATTTAATTTCTGCCAGTAAATTTAACTGACCATCACCTATGTATATAGATTCTTCAACAAATGCACCCTTTAAAACTGGCTTATCGTTTTTCTTACGAAAATCTTTAATCAATTTAGCAGGTAAATTGCCTGTGTCAGACAACATAATTGCTGTAGGACCAGGAAGAATATCATACAATTCTGTGAAGTCTTTTCCCTGTACATTATCCATCGCTTTTTTAAGCAATGTATTTTTAACAACGCTAAGCTTAATGTTTTTTGCAAAACACTGTCTCCTAAGTGAGCTAGTAGCTACTGCGTCAAGATTTGAGATGTCAGCAATATATATTATATTGTTTTCATCTAACCTTTTGCTAAGGTCATCAATCATTAACTGTTTTTCTTCTTTATTCATATTAAATGTTTTGATGATTAAGCTTCAACACTTTTAGGTTCAACTTTAACCCCAGGGCTCATTGTACTAGAAATAGTTACACTTCTAAAATAAACTCCTTTAGATGATGAAGGCTTTAATTTAATTAACGCAGTCAATAGTTCGTTAGCATTATCAATAATTTGCTTTAACTCAAATGATGCCTTTCCAATTGGCGAATGAATTATACCATACTTATCAACTTTAAAATCTATTTTACCAGCCTTAACATCGGTTACAGCTTGTCCAACATTCATAGTTACAGTACCAGTTTTGGGATTTGGCATTAGCCCTCTAGGCCCTAAGATTCTCCCTAAAGCACCTACTTTACCCATAACGGAAGGCATAGTAATAATTACATCCACATCTGTCCAACCTTGTTTGATCTTTTCAATATATTCATCAAGACCAGCAAAATCTGCACCAGCATCAGTTGCCTCCTTTTCTTTATCAGGACTGCATAAAACCAAAACTTTAACATCTTTTCCAGTTCCATGAGGAAGAGATACTGTACCTCTAACCATTTGGTTAGCTTTTCTAGGATCAACACCTAATTTAATCGCAAGATCAACTGTAGAATCAAATTTTTGTTTTGAAATATCCTTAATGATTTTTGAGGCATCTTCTAATGAATAAGATTTCTCTATATCAAACTTGGATAAAGCTTCCTTTCTATATTTTGAGAGTGTCATTATTGTTAATTTTATGATTAATTACCCCAAGGAGCTTTTCCTTTTACATTCAAGCCCATACTTCTTGCTGTTCCAGCCATCATCTTCATTGCAGATTCAACTGTAAAGCAATTTAGATCAGGCATTTTATCTTCTGATATTGTCTTAATTTGATCCCATGTAATCGACCCAATTTTGATTTTGTTAGATTCTGGAGAACCTTTTTTAATCTTAACTGCTTCCAATAACTGTACAGCTGCTGGGGGTGTTTTTACAACAAAATCAAAGGACTTGTCAGAGTAAACAGTAATTACACAAGGTAATACCTTTCCTGCTTTTTCTTGAGTACGCGCATTAAACTGCTTGCAAAACTCCATAATATTAACTCCTTTTGCGCCTAACGCAGGCCCTACAGGAGGCGAAGGATTTGCAGCACCACCCCTAATTTGAAGTTTAATTAATCCACTTATTTCTTTAGCCATTTTTATTTATTTATAAACATGTAAAACTCAACCGGGAAGCTTAACAGCATTGTTTTACAATTTCGTTATTATCCATCTTTTTCAACTTGCATATAGTTTAACTCCAAAGGTGTTTTACGACCAAATATTTTAACCATAACAGTTAACTTTTTCTTTTCCTCATTAATATTTTCTATAATTCCATTAAAATTGTTAAACGGCCCATCCACTACTTTAACTGACTCGCCAATGACATATGGAATATTCATTTCCTCATCGTTGACAGCTAACTCGTCAACTTTACCTAAAATTCTATTTACTTCAGTTTGTCTCATTGGAAGAGGATCTCCCCCTTTTGTAGCACCTAGAAAACCAAGAACATTAGTCAAAGATTTAATTATATGTTCTACTTCGCCAATAAGTGCAGCCTGAATTAAAACATAACCTGGAAAATAATTTTTTTCTTTAGAAATCTTTTTACCTTTTCTAATTTGATAAATCTTTTCTGTTGGAATTAAAACTTGCTCCACATGGTCATTTAATTTATGCCTATCAATTTCTAATTCTAATAACTCTTTGACTCTTTTTTCCTTGCCACTTATAGCTCTAATAACATACCACTTTTTCGTAATCTCAGACATAATTTAGTTATTGATAAAGTGATAAATAAATCCTAAAATACCTCTCCAGCTAAAAGATGAAGCATTATCAGAGACAGGCCATATGCCAAAAATATAATCCATTAACCATATAATTAGTGCCAAAATAATACTTGTTACTAAAACTATAATTGAGCTAGTTTGTAAATCTTTCCAAGTAGGCCACGAGACTTTGTTTGAAAGCTCGTGAACAATTTCTTCAATATAATTTTTAATTCCAGCCAATTTAATTCTTTTAACTTGTTTGCACGGATGGAGAGATTCGAACTCCCGACACCTGGTTTTGGAGACCAGTGCTCTACCAACTGAGCTACATCCGTAATTCACACCTGAAAGGAATTCTAGTACTAGAATTCCTTTAGAGATCACAAACTTCTATTTATACTATTTTACAATTTCAGTTACCTGACCTGCTCCAACAGTTCTTCCACCTTCTCTAATAGCAAATCTTAATCCTACATCCATAGCAACACCAGTAATTAATTCTACATCAATAGTGACATTATCACCAGGCATAACCATTTCTCTTCCTGACTCAAGTTTTATTGTTCCAGTAACATCAAGTGTTCTAAAGTAGAATTGTGGTCTGTAATTATTGTGAAATGGAGTATGTCTACCACCCTCTTCTTTTTTCAAAATATATACTTCAGCTTTAAATTTAGCATGAGGAGTAATTGTACCAGGCTTGGCAATAACCATTCCTCTTTTTATAGCTTCTTTTTCAATTCCTCTGAGTAATAAACCTACATTTTCACCAGCTCTACCTTCATCTAAGATTTTTCTAAACATTTCAACGCCGGTAACAGTAGAAGACATTTTTTCTTCACTTAGACCTACAATATCAACGTTATCACCAGTGTTAACAATTCCAGTTTCAATAGCACCAGTTGCAACAGTTCCTCGACCAGTAATAGAGAATACATCTTCGACAGACATTAAAAATGGTTTTGCTTCATCTCTCACCGGAGTTTCAATCCAGGTGTCTACAGTTTTCATTAATTCCATTACAGAATCAACACCAGACTGCTCACCATTAAGAGCTGCCAAAGCAGAGCCTTTAATGATAGGAGTGTCATTGAAATCATAAGATTCTAATAAATCTCCTAATTCCATTTCTACTAGTTCAATTAATTCTTCATCGTCAACTAAATCAACTTTATTCATAAAAACAACAAGTCTAGGTACATTAACCTGCTTAGCTAAAAGAATGTGCTCTCTTGTTTGAGGCATAGGACCATCAGTTGCTGCGCAAACTAAAATTCCACCATCCATTTGTGCTGCACCTGTAACCATGTTTTTAACATAATCTGCGTGACCAGGACAGTCGACGTGCGCATAATGACGATTTTCAGTTTCATATTCAATATGAGCAGTATTAATAGTAATACCTCTTTCTTTTTCTTCAGGTGCATTATCAATCTGATCGAAATCTTGCTTATTAGCTAGTCCTGCATCAGAAAGCACTTTAGAAATTGCTGCAGTAAGTGTGGTTTTTCCATGATCTACATGACCTATGGTACCTACGTTAACATGCGGTTTGGTTCTTTCGAAATTTTCTTTTGCCATTTCTTTTGTTGTTTAGTTACTAATTTATTTTTATTTATTTTATTTTATATTAAATGCTGTTAAGCACATGAGCCAATGACGGGAGTTGAACCCGTGACCTCTTCCTTACCAAGGAAGCGCTCTACCTCTGAGCTACATCGGCAGTTCCATTAAAAAAGAGCGGGAGACGAGATTCGAACTCGCGACCCTCAGCTTGGAAGGCTGATGCTCTACCAACTGAGCTACTCCCGCAAAATGGACCACAAATGTAATACATAATAACGTACCCATTAAAAAAAAGTGCAGAATATGTCACATTGGTATTGGCTTGGGTGGGGAGAGCAGGATTCGAACCTGCGAAGGCGAAGCCATCAGATTTACAGTCTGACCTCGTTGACCGCTTGAGTATCTCCCCTGAAATACTTTATATAAAGAACTTAAAGCCGATGGAGGGACTCGAACCCACGACCTGCTGATTACAAATCAGCTGCTCTAGCCAGCTGAGCTACATCGGCAAAATACCCTTACTTCACAGAAAAGGTTTGCAAATTTATAAAAAGATATTGTATATATTACAAAGTGATAAAAAAAATTAACTTTTTGTATAAAGCTTTTCTTTATGTTTAGTGATTTGGATCCTTAAAGCATTTACCGCATCATCTATTGCTTCCTCGAATGAATTAGATTTTTTTTTTGCAAAAAGTTCTTTTCCGGGAACATTAATTTTTATTTCTACAAGTTTATTATTGTTAGAATTTGGTGTTATAATTTTAAGAAAAACCTCAGAATCTACAATATTTCCAAAAAACAAATTAAGCTTATTAACTTTTTGGTTAATAAATTCAACTAACTTTTGATCAGCTGAAAATTGAATACTGTGTACTTTTACTTGCATAATTTTAATATTTTTTTTATCCACGTGGATGTGACTGTTTGTGAATAGTTTTTAACTTTTTAAAAGTATTATGGGTGTATACCTGAGTTGCAGATAGACTTTCATGACCTAATATCTCCTTAATTGCGTTTAAGTCTGCGCCATTATTTAACATGTGTGTAGCAAAAGAATGTCTTAAAATATGTGGGCTCTTTTTTTGCTTACTTGATACCATAGAAAGATAATAGTTTACCTTTCTATAAACAAACTTTTCATAAAGTTTATTGCCCTTGTCTGTGACAAAAAAAGAATTAGACTTAGGGAAAAACTCTTTTTTAAGTTCTAAATACTGATCCAAGAATATATTTGTTTTCTTAGATAGGGGAATTATTCTTTCCTTATTTCTTTTACCTAAGACTTTTAATTCTGAATTTCTTATGTCTTTTTCTTTTAGGCCTATAAGCTCTGAAAGTCTAATTCCAGACTGGTATAACAAATACATCATAACTTTATCCCTAAAACCCTTAAAAGAATCTTCAAATTCAAATTCTTGAAACAAATTCACAATTTCTTCTTCCTTTAAAAAAGTCGGCAGACGGCTGTCAATTTTTGGAGTTTCTATTAATTGAACAGGGGAAGACAAAACAATTTTTTCCTTTTTCAAAAATTTATAAACAGATTTTATAGTACTAATTTTTCTAGCTACACTTGATTTGGCTAGATTAGACTCTATAAGATTAACCATATAACTTCTGATATGGATCATTTCAACAGCGGAAAATTTAATGCCTGAATAGAAATTTGATAAATATAAATTGAATTGAATTAAATCGTTTTTATAAGAAACCACAGTGTGAGAAGAATATCTTTTCTCTACTTTTAAATAGTTCAAAAAACTGCTTATAATTTCAAGGTTAGTCAATAAATAAAATATTAAATAACCTAATATAAAAAAAAAGAGGGCTTAAAGCCCTCTAAAAATTAATATAATTTTAAATATTTTATTCTGCAGCTTTGAGCTTCTCAACATACTCTGCTTTAATAACTTGCTGTCTTCTTACAATAGATTTTTTTGTGTACTCTTTTCTTGTTCTTAATTCCTTAAGAACTCCAGTTCTTTCAAACTTTTTTTTGTACTTTTTAAGAGCTCTTTCGATAGATTCTCCTTCTTTTACGGGTATTTGTAGCATTTAATAAATTTATAGTCCGCAAATGTATACAATTAAAATAAATCTCCAAAAAGAAATTTAATTAATTAATAAGGTTCTTGAAATTACTAATTTCTGTATTTCTGATGTTCCCTCTCCAATTGTGCTTAATTTAGAATCTCTATAAAATTTCTCAACTGGGTATTCTTTTGAATAACCATATCCACCAAATATTTGAACAGCATCGTTAGCAACAGAGACAGCAACTTCAGAAGCTTTATATTTTGCAATAGCAGAATAATAGTTTGCTTTATCAGAACCTAATAAAATTTGATTTGCTGCTTTAAATAGCAACATTTTAGAAGCTTCAATTTCAGTTGCCATGTCAGCTAATTTAAATGAAATGCCTTGAAATTTACTAATTGGCTTTCCAAATTGCTCTCTTTCTTTGGAGTAATTTATAGAAGCATTCATTGCTCCTTGAGCCATCCCTAAAGCCATTGCTCCAATAGATATTCTTCCCCCGTCTAAAATCTTCATTGACTGGATAAAGCCCTCACCAACATTTCCAATAATATTATCTTTATGTACTTTACAGTTATCAAAAATTACTTCCGAAGTTTCCGATGCTCTCATTCCTAATTTATCTTCTTTCTTTCCAGAAATAAAACCTTTTGTTCCTCTTTCTACAGCAAAAGCTGTCATTCCATGAGAATCTAATAATTCACCAGTTCTTACAATAACAACAATAATATCTCCAGAAATTCCGTGGGTTATAAAATTTTTTGATCCGTTTATAATCCAATAATCTCCATCTTTTTCAGCAACACATTTCATTCTCATAGCATCCGAACCAGTATTAGGCTCCGTCAAACCCCAGGCGCCAATCCATTCACCAGAGGATAATTTCGGAAGCCATTTATTTTTCTGATTATCATTTCCAAATTTTAATAAATGATTTACACATAAAGAATTATGAGCTGCAAGTGACAAACCAATAGCTCCGCAAACTTTTGATATTTCTTTTATAACCAAAATATATTCAACGTAACCTAGACCAACTCCACCAAATTTTTCTGGAACTAAAATACCCATCAACCCTAGTTTTCCGGCTTTAGAAAATAATTCCGTAGGGAAAAATTGGTTTTCATCCCATTTTTTGACATTAGGCATTATCTCTTTTTGAGCGAAATCTTTTGCCATTTGCTGAATATTTTGCTGATCTTCTGAGTATTCAAAATTCATTTTTATTTGTTTTTAATATTTAACAATGCTATTAATATTATCAGAGAATTTTCTTAAGTTCTTCCTGCCCTTTAGAAAATCAAGTTCAATGATAAAGGAAAAACCGTCAACAATAGCACCTTGATCAATTATTAATTTTGCAGCTGCGCACGCTGTTCCCCCAGTAGCCAATAAGTCATCGTGAATAATTACTCTGTCACCAGGACCTATATCCCCAATATTCATCTCAATAGTTGCTTGTCCATATTCTAAATTATAATCTGTGGATATAGTTTTATAAGGAAGCTTTCCTTTTTTTCTAATCAAAACAAAAGAAATATTTTTTTCAATAGAAACTGGAATACCAAATAGAAACCCTCTACTCTCTATACCAACTATATGAGTAGATTTTTTAGAGACAAACCCTGAAAGTTCTTTTACAATCTTTGAAGATAATTTTGGATTTTTAAGTATAGGAGTAATATCTTTAAAAGAAATTCCTTTTTTAGGAAAATCTTTTACATCTCTTATTTTATCTTTAATCTCCTCTACTAAACTCAACTTAAAGTGCTTTGTTAATACTCAAGTAAGGTACGATTTTATAATATAAATTATCTTTAAGAATATGTATTTTTTTTAAATCTTTTAATGTTTTAAAAGTTCCATGATGCACTCTAAAATTAACAATAGCATTAGCAACATTCCATTTTATATAAGGATGACTTTTAAGTTCATCTATAGAACACGTATTTAAATTAATCTTTAAAATACTAGAATCTTTTATTTGTAAATATTGCTCAAAACTCTTAAAAAGACTATCACTAATACTATAAACTTCGTTTAATTGACTAGCACTAATAAATCCTCCTAAAGCTTTTTTATAATTTAGAATATGAATTGCGCGTTTTTTTCCTATTCCCTTAATTTTTTTCCATTGGGAGGTGTCGGCTAAATTAATATTTACCCTAAAACCTGAAGTAAGAGATTTAGAATAATTAGTAGGTCTATTTGACAAGGATTTAATCCTATTTAAATATGTTGGATTTAGAAATAAAACTTTGGGTTCTTTATTATTTAATGTGTTAATTTGAGAAACTAAACGAAGATTTTTCGGAGAATTAAAAACATAGTATTCAAACTCTTTATTACTACTTTTCTTGTAGAACAATGTATCAAAATATTTTTTCAAATTATAATTTGGTTTTTTTGAAGATAGAATACGAATAAATGATTTTTGATTATTTGATCTGATTGTTTGGGTTGGAAAATCAACAATTGAGTCTAGCATTTTTTTATTACTATCATTAAAAGCATAGCATTTTAATAATTGTTTTTTAGTCTTGAAATTATTTATCTTTTGCTTGTAATTTTCTACTATTCTAATTTGTGATTTAGAAAAGCCCATTTTAATCCAGTCATTTTTAGACCATGAGTTTGGATTTTTGTTAATAGGAATTATTATCTCCCTAATCTTCGAATGGACTGGAGATATTTGATTTTCAATTATTGTAACAGGGCTTATAGTTTCTTGGAATTGCTTTTTTAAATAAAGGAATGTAAAGTAGCTCACAAAAATTAATAGCAAGAAAAAAACTCCTCTTCGCTGAGAGGGTGAATAAATTAAATTGAATTTCATCTATTCAAAATAACAAAATTATTTTTCTTTATTAATTGCTGTGAAATATCTAGCCAGTTGTTTTTTAACAACAGGGAATAAAAAGTATAATCCTATCATATTTGGAAAAACCATTGCAAAAATCATAGCATCTGAAAAAGCCCAGATAGAATTCATACTAGCTGCTGCACCAATAACAACAAAAACTAAGAATAAAATTTTATATGTCAAATCAGCTGCTTTCCCTCTTCCAAACAAAAATTTCCAAGACTGAAGTCCGTAATAAGACCATGAAATCATTGTAGAGACTGCAAAAAGAACAACTGCAATTGTTAAAAAAACGTTTGAAAAAGGAATATATTCTGCAAATGCCATGGATGTTATTCCAGCACCTTCATAGGCAATACCATCAATCAAAACAGTTCCATCAGTACCTCCATACTCAAATGCTCCACCAAAATTAAAAATAATTATTACCAAGGCTGTCATAGTACAGATAACTACAGTATCTATAAACGGTTCTAAAAGAGCTACTAAACCCTCTGATGCAGAATATTTAGTCTTTACTGCTGAATGAGCTATAGATGCTGAACCAGCACCAGCTTCATTTGAAAAAGCTGCTCTTTTAAAACCAACTAATAAAACACCTATAATTCCACCAACACCAATTGCCTCAGGATTAAATGCCTGAGAAAAAATTAGACTGAATGCATCGTCTATTAATCTAAAATTAATTACTATAATATACAAACAAGCCAATAAATAAAGTACTGCCATAAAAGGAACGATTTTTTCTGTAACTGAAGCAATTCTTTTAATACCACCTATTATTATAATACCAACTAGAAGAGATAAAACAATTCCAATAAATGCACCTGCACTTGAGCTTTCAAGTCCAATCAAATCTTTGATAACAATAGTAGCCTGATTGGATTGAGCTGCATTTCCTCCTCCAAACGAACCTCCAATACAAAAAATTGCAAATAAAACTGAGGTTATTTTTCCCAGTAGTGTAAATCCTTTTTCTTTTAAACCTTTGCTTAAATAATACATCGGACCTCCATAAACTGTACCATCATCGCCAATATCTCTATACTGTACTCCAAGTGTACATTCAACAAATTTTGTAGACATTCCTAGTAATCCACATATAATCATCCAGAAAGTTGCACCTGGTCCGCCAAGAGCTATTGCCAATGCAACCCCAGCAATATTTCCATTGCCAACAGTCCCAGAAACAGCAGTAGCCAGAGCTTGAAAATGAGTAACCTCACCTTGTTTACTTTCGTCAGAAATCGTGTCTTTAATATCTCCGTCAATTGCTAAATCTGAATTTGTATTATAAGAAGAATCAACATGATCGTACTTTCCCCTTACAACGTTAATAGCTATACCAAAATATTTAATATTAGGAAAGACAAAATATATTGTAAAAAATAAGGCACTTAAAACTAATAAAACTATAACAAAAGGAGCGCCGTCAAAAACTTCAAAAAAAACTACTTTAGAAACCAAATCTGAAAAAGGTTGAAATGCTATATCAATTTGCTGATCTAATCCTAGATTATTTCTTGGGTTATTAGCCAATATGAAATTTGGCAAGGATAATAGTAAAGGCAATACAAGTTTAAATTTCATGATTTTTAATTTGTTGATCCATAATTTTAATTCCTTCCAAAAAGTCGACAGGATTAAAGTCTAAATCTTTCTTAGCCTTAGTTATATCAAAACCTGTAGATAATGGTCGAGGTGCAGGCTGATTTAAAGATGCTGAAGTTACTGGTAGTATTAAAGATTTATCTAAATTATAAAAATCTGCGACTTGATATACCAAATCTAAAATACTGTAAGTTTTTGGGCCAGATAAATGGTATAATCCAAAAGCTGACTTATCAATAATAGAAATGCATCCTTTAGCTAAATCTTCTGCAAGTGTTGGAGATCTAAGTTGATCCTTGACCACATTAATAGTATTTCCATTTTCAATTTCTTTTTTAGCCCAAATCACAATATTAGAACGACTCATATTATCTGTAATTCCATAAATTATAATAGTCCTCGCTATACTCCATTTAGTCATTATTTTTTTTACAATTTCCTCAGATTTTAATTTGGATTTTGCATAAAAGTGTAAAGGATTAGGTTTGTCGTTTTCGGTATAGGGACCTGACTTTCCATCAAAAACAAAATCTGTACTTAAGTGTAATAAATGAGACTTTAGAGCTTCACAAGATTTTGCTAAGTTTTCTACAGCTTTGACATTAATTTCCCAACAAGAATCTTGATTTTCTTCACAGTAATCTACGTTTGTCATTGCTGCACAATTAATTACAGCATCTGGGTTTTCATTTTCAAAAACTTTTTTGACTTCTTCTTTTCTAGTTATATCAAGATCAATATACTTATAACCAGATTTAGTAATTAATCGATTTAAACCCTTTGAAGACGCTAGTAAATCAATATCTTTTCTTTCTATTAAACTATATATAATTTTTTGCCCTAGAAGGCCATTTGAACCGGTAACTAAAACTTTTTTTCTAATCATTTAAAATATAATATGGAAAAATATTATTTGAAATCCCAAACGGTTTTTCTTTTCTTAGGCCAAGTTAATTTGTCCTTATTTTCTAAAAAATAAGCCATTGGGAAATAAATTAAAAGTGGACTTCCTAATGTAACAAAACTTAAATAAATAAAAAACTTTCTAACTAAAGCAGGATTAACTCCAAATTTAGTGCCAATCCATTCACTTACTCCAAATGCTCTTTTTTCAAAAAAAATTATAATCTTATCAAATACAGAAAAATAAAACTTCATATAAAACTATTTTATAAATATTTTGACATTTCTTGTTGAATTTTCAAAGCTTCTTCTCTTGATTTCAAATCAAAGTTTTCTTGATCTCCTGCATATATTATGCCTCTTGACGAGTTAATCAACAATCCTATATCTTGATTAATACCATTATTAATCACTTCTTTTAAATCCCCTCCTTGAGCTCCAATTCCTGGAATTAAAAAGAAATGTTTAGGTAAGGTTTTCCTTATTTGTTTTAAATCATTAGTCTTTGTAGCTCCAACAACATACATCATATTTTCAGAATTTCCCCATTCACTAGAAACTTTAATTACTTCTTGATAGAGTTTTTTTCCATTTTTAAGAGCTAGATTTTGAAAAGAATTTGAACCTTCATTGCTTGTTAATCCCAAAACTATAGTCCATTTGTTTTTGAAATTTAAAAAAGGCATTAAAGAGTCTATTCCCATATAAGGTGCGACAGTTATTGAATCAAAGTTGTAAGTAGAAAAAAATGTTTGTGCATATTTTTTAGAAGTATTTCCAATATCTCCTCTTTTAGCGTCCGCAATTGTAAAAATATCTTTAGGTATATAATCTACTGTTTTTTTAAGGCTTTCCCAGCCTTTAGCTCCCATTGCCTCATAAAATGCAATATTTGGTTTATAAGCAACACAAAGATCTTTAGTTGAATCAATAATTCTTTTATTAAATTCAAAAACAGGATCTTCAAATTCTAATAAAAATTTAGGAATCTTTGAAATATCAGTGTCTAGACCTATACATAAAAAAGATTTTTTAATTCGAATTTGATCTATTAATTCTTTTTTATTCATTATTCATCTAATTTGCTCTCATTAAGTTTTTCAGCATTTTCTGCCATAATTAAAGCATCTATCATTTCTTGAATATCTCCATTCATAAAGTTAGAAAGATTATATATTGTTTTATTAATTCTATGATCTGTAATTCTACCCTGAGGATAATTATAAGTTCTTATTTTTGCTGATCTGTCTCCTGTAGAAATTAAGGACTTTCTTTCGTCTGCTCTTTCTTTATCTAATCGTTCTTCTTCAGCTTTATAAAGTCGAGATCTTAAAACTTTTAGTGCTTTTTCATAGTTCTTGTGCTGCGACCTTCCATCTTGACATTCTACAACAGTTCCTGTTGGTAAGTGAGTAACTCTAACAGCAGATTCTGTTTTATTAACATGTTGTCCTCCAGCACCAGATGCTCTGTAGGTATCTTTTTTAACATCTGTCAAATTAAGTTCGAAATCAACTTCCTCAGCTTCAGGAAGAACTGCTACAGTAATTGCAGATGTATGTACCCTGCCCTGAGATTCTGTTTCTGGAACTCTTTGAACTCTGTGAACTCCGGATTCAAATTTTAATTTGCCATAAACTTCATCTCCAGAAATACTTAAGGATATTTCTCTAAAGCCCTTTGTACCACCTTCATTAGAATTGAGAACTTCAAAGGACCATGATTTTTCTTTAAAAAACATAGTGAACATCCTAAATATATCCTCAACAAATATACAGGCCTCATCACCACCAGTCCCGGACCTAATTTCCATAATGACATTTTTATTGTCGTTAGGATCTTTGGGAATTAAAAGCCACTTTATTTTCTCGTCAAGTTCACTCTTAATACGTTGAAGTTCTTCAAGTTCTTCTCTGGCCATTTCTTTAAACTCATTATCATTTTCTGTTTGAATAATTGACTTCGCATTAAGTATATTATCCAGAACATCCTTATAAGAATTATAAGTTTTTACAACTTCAGAAAGTTCTTTATACTCTTTATTTAAAGTTACATATCTCTTCATATCAGAAATGACATCTGGGTCAATCATTTGATTAGAAATCTCATCATATTTAATGGCGATTTGCTCTAACTTATTTAATAAACCTTGATCACTCATCAGTAAATGAATTCTCCTTTATCAGAAATAATAGAAAGTTTTTTAGTCTTTAAAGATTCAACCCTTCCAATTTGTTTAGCTTCTAAATTAAAGTCATTGCATATATCAACAATGGATCGAATATTACTTGGGTTGGTATAAATTTCCATTCTATGGCCCATATTAAAAACCTTATACATTTCTTTCCACGGGGTTTTTGATTCTTTTTGAATAAGATCGAATAATGGAGGAATATCAAAAAGATTATCCTTAATAACATGATTATGATCAATAAAATGAAGAATTTTTGTTTGTGCGCCACCGCTACAATGAACCATTCCATTAATGTCTGCTCGATGCTTTTCTAAAATTTTAACAATTACAGGGGCGTATGTTCGAGTAGGTGATAAAACTAGTTTGCCAGCATTTAAAGGAATCCCTTTAATTTCACTTGTTAGTTCCTTGGATCCAGAATAAACTAAAGAATCTAAAATATTCTGATCGTAAGACTCTGGATATTTGACACTAAGATACTTTTCAAATACATCATGCCTAGCTGAAGTTAACCCATTACTCCCCATTCCTCCATTGTATTGATTTTCATATGAGGTTTTACCAAAAGATGAAAGTCCAATAATAGCATCTCCTGGTTGAATGTTTTTATTTGATATTACCTCAGATTTTTTCATTCTAGAGACAACAGTTGAGTCAACAATAATAGTTCTCACTAAATCTCCTACATCAGCAGTTTCTCCACCTGTAGAATGGATTTTTAGACCAAAAGATCTGAGTTCTTCTAATATCTCTTCCGTTCCTTGGATAATCGCAGAAATAACTTCGCCAGGGATTTTATCTTTATTACGACCTATAGTAGAAGAAACTAAAATATTTTCAATTGCTCCAACACAAAGCAAATCGTCGACATTCATAATAAGGGCATCTTGAGCAATTCCCTTCCAAACTGAAATATCTCCAGTTTCTTTCCAATAAGTATAAGCTAATGAAGATTTAGTTCCGGCACCATCAGCGTGCATAACAATACAGTGATCATCGCTGTTGGTCAAATAATCTGGAACTATTTTACAAAAAGCTTTTGGGAAAAGACCCTTGTCAATGTTTTTGATTGCAGTATGAACTTCTTCTTTTCCTGAGCTGACACCCCTTAAGGCATATCTAGAATTGTCTTTCATTAAAAGTATTTCCCAATTGGTATATATGAGTTATATTTCTATTTTTCTTTAGAATTATAATCAAAGTTTAGAACTATAAATTGTGTCCTTCTATTTTTTTGGTGAGCAGCTTCCTGTTCTTCATTAGTCGATAGTTCAGAAATGACATCACATTCTAAACCTTTCATTCTTGGTGTTTTTTCGCCATAACCAACTGCTTTCATTCTCTCAGAGGGAATTCCTTTTGAAACTAAATAATCTACACAAGATTGAGCTCTTCTTTGAGATAGTTTTTGATTATAATCGTCTCCCCCTCTACAATCAGTGTGAGCCTGTAGCTCAATTACAATTGTTGGGTTATCAATTAAAGTATTGTATAAATAGTCTAAAGAATCTTTTGAATTAATTTTATCTAAAGTGACTTCTAAAGTGTCTACTAAAAGTTCTGCTTTATTTAAAGCATATTGTACTTCAGGAAAATCTATTGCTGTAACGCCCTCTCCAACAGGCTGTACTTCAAATGCATCATAAAAAATATGACTCTTTTCCATATTAATTGTTGAGAATTTAGATTTTCTAATTAAAAAGCTATCTTTTTGACACTCCACCTCATAAATTAGATTTTCTTCAATATATCTTTTTCCTTCTGATATTTCATTAAAAAGAATAGTTCCATCTATATCTGTAGTTTGAACATATTCCGCTACAATACCTCCTGATGTATCAATTGCCGTAACTATAATAGTAGCCCCAGGAACAGGGTCACCTGTTTCTCTATTATTAACTTCAACTCCGTACTTAAATAAAATAGGTGGAATATTAAAATTAAAAATATCGTCATGCCCTCTAGTTCCTTTTCTAGAAGAAGTGAAAACGCCTCTTCTATCAGTATTTCTTTCTAAAATAATCCCAAAATCATGTTCTGGAGAATTCAGAGGATATCTTAAATTCTCTACATTTCCCCACTTTTTGTCTCCTGTACTATAAGATTTAAACATATCTAACCCACCAAAACCTTCATAACCATCAGATGAAAAATATAATGACCCATCGTCAGAAATATATGGAAACATTTCTTCTCCCGAAGTGTTAATGGATGCTCCTAAGTTAACTGGACTCATCCAGTTACTTTCTCTTTCGTCATATTCTGAAATCCAGAGATCATGTGATCCATAACCACCAGGAAAATCAGCTGAAAATATCATAAACTTCATCTCTGAATCCATCGCTGGATGACCACAAGATAAGGTGTCGCCACCTTCAGGTTTAAAATTTATTTTTACAGACTGGGACCATGAATCACCTTTTCTTTCAGAGTAGAAAATCTCACATCCTAAGTTAACTTTTTTTAGTCTTGGGCACCTAGTGAAATATATTTTATCACCCATAGGTGAAAGTACGGATGGCCCTTCGTTATCCTTTGAATTTATAGTACTTGGTAATAATTGAGGTTCACTCCATTTACCATTATTGTCTCTATTAGTTGACCATAAATCCATATAACTGTCTCCAGTTCGAGAATCAATGCCATTTCCGAGAGAACCATCTCTTGCAGAAACAAAAATAATTGTGTTATGGTCTATGTCTCCCCAAGCTGGAGAATAATCATAATGTTCAGAATTGATTTGTCTTTCATTTTGAATGATATGTTTTGTCTTATTTTTTACCCATTCTGAAAAGTGTTCACATGTTGATAATAATTTGATAGCATGATCATCCTTTGGATAAAATTCAAGATATTTTTTAACAAATTCTGAAGCATTTTCATACTCACCTTGTTCTACCAATACATCGGAAAGTAAGATTAGTAATTTAGGATGATCTTTTTGATATTTTAATTTCATTGCACGCCTATAATATGTTTCCGCTTGGGCAGGCTCAACATCAAGTCTATAACATTCCGCTATTTGAAAGTTAATTCTACCTTTCTCTACAATATCTTTAACTTTTACTTCTCCTTTTTTGTATAAATCAATAGCATCAAAGTAGGCTTCATTTTTAAAAGTTTTGTCTGCCTGAACTATGTATGGGTTCTTATTTTGAGAGTAATTTGAATTAGCAACTAGAAGAAAAGCTAAAACAATTAAGAGTTTCGCGGTTCCCAAATAATCTTTACAACATTTTAATAATTTCATAATTATACTTTACTTTATTGCTAAAATAAGTAATTATTTTCTTAAACATTAATAAAATTTAAATTCTATCTAAGAATTATAAAAAATAATCTAATCAAAATGTTAATAAATTAGTGTTTAATTAACACTAAGGAGGGTTTTTGTTAATAAATTTTAAACAATAAATTTCAAATTTATTTACTGTCAAATTTGGAAAAATATATATTTGTTTTAATTACCTAACAAAAACAAAAAAAATGACAAAGTCAAAATTAGAATACATATGGTTAGATGGTTATACTCCTACTCAAAATATGAGAAGCAAAACTAAAATAGTAGAAAATTTTAGTGGTAAATTGGAAGACTGTCCAATTTGGTCTTTTGATGGCAGTTCAACTAGGCAAGCAGAAGGTAACTTTTCAGATTGTTTATTAAAGCCCGTTGCATGCTATCCTGACCCTGTTAGAGAAAATGGATTTTTAATTATGACTGAAGTTTTAAAAGCTGATGGTGTAGCTCATGATTCCAATGCAAGAGCAAAAATTGATGATGATGACAATGACTTTTGGTTTGGTTTTGAACAGGAATATTTTATAATGGATGTAAATACGCTTCTTCCACTGGGATTCCCTGTAGGAGGCTATCCTGGTCCACAAGGAATGTATTATTGTTCAGTTGGGGGAAGAAATACTCATGGAAGACACCTTGTTGAAGAACATGCTGATATTTGTATTGAAGCTGGAATAAATATTGAAGGTATAAACCAAGAAGTCGCTAGTGGACAATGGGAATTTCAATTATTTGCTAAAGGTGCTAAAAAAGCAGGTGATGAAATGTGGATAGCTAGATATATTTTAGATAGATTGACAGAAGACCATGGATATTATATTGAATACCACCCAAAGCCTGTTAAGGGAGACTGGAATGGATCTGGAATGCATGCAAATTTCTCTAATACCTTACTTCGAACTTGTGGTTCTAAGGAAGTTTATGAAAAAGTATGTGAAGCATTTAGACCGGTTACTAAAGAGCATATTGAGGTTTATGGAGAATTTAATGATCAAAGATTAACAGGACTCCACGAAACAGCTTCAATTACTGACTTTAGTTATGGAGTATCTGACAGAGGAGCATCAATTAGAATCCCTATTATAACTGTAGAAAGCGGTTGGAAAGGATGGTTAGAAGACAGAAGACCAGCATCAAACGGAGATCCATATAAAATTGCAGGAAGAATTGTTCAAACTGTAAAAAACGCAAAAATATAAAAATTTATATCGTTTTCATATTGCAGTAGAATTCCCCGTTTTAAATGGAATCTTGATTCTTCTTGTCTTTAACTGAAACATTGTTAATTTCATCATCAAAAGCAGCTGACTTTATATCATCTTGAATTTGTTGAGATGCATCTCTAATTTGTCTTATACCACGACCTAAAGTTTGAGCAATTTTAGGTATACTTTTTGATCCAAAGAATAACAGGACAATTAAAAAAACAAAAATCAGTTCTCCAGCACTAATCCCCTCGAGTAATAGTAACTGAAAATTCAAAAACATTAAGCGTTAATTTTATTTTTAGATAAATCAACAACAAGAGGTGTTGCAATAAACAATGAAGAGTAAGTTCCTACAACTACACCAACCATAAGAGCAAATGCAAAACCTTTAATAGACTCTCCACCAAAAATAAATATTGTCAATAACACCAAAAATGTACTTAAAGATGTATTTATAGTTCTTGAAAGAGTGCTATTTAATGCTCGATCTACAACCTGAATAGCCGATGACTTTTTATGCAATACCGAATATTCTCTTATCCTATCAAAAACTACAACCGTATCGTTTATTGAATACCCAACTACAGTAAGAATAGCTGCTATAAAAGCTTGATCTATTTCCATAGAAAATGGTACAATATTATAAAAAACGGAAAATAATCCAAGTACAACTAAAACATCATGGAACATAGCAATAAGAGCGCCTAGGCCAAATTGCCATCTTCTAAATCGATAAGCTATGTATATAAATATAATAAACAATGAAAAAATTACAGCTAAAAATGATCCAGTAATTAATTCTTCAGAAATTTGGCTTTCTACACCTCTTGAAGTTAAAAGTGTATACGTATTGGCTTCACTTTCATTGTCATCTTCAATATTTGAATACCCTAAATCTTTAAAAGCTTGATTTAATGATGCATCTATTCTTGCAACCTTATCTTTATTTTTCAAAACTGATTTTTCTAAGAATTTAGTGGTAATCTCTAAAGTGTATGCGTTATCAACTGTCTTAACTTCAGGTGCAATATTATTTCCATTATCATCAACACACCTGTCACTAACAGCTGTTTGCACTGAAGACTTGTCAATTTTTTGAGAGAACTCTACTCTGTAAGTTCTACCACCAGTAAATTCAACACCACCATCGAGTCCTCTAGTTGAAAGTGAGAAAATTCCAAAACCAATAATTAAAATAGAGAAGACGTAAAATATTTTCCTCTTCTTTAAAAATTCAATTGTAGTGCCAGTGAATAAATTTTCAGTAAATTTTCTTGAAAAATATATTTCTCTTTTAGTATCTAAAAGATATGAGAAAATCAATCTTGTTATAAAAATAGCAGAAAATAAAGAAGTAAAAACTCCTATTATCAAAGTTGTAGCAAAACCTTGAATAGGGCCAGATCCAAAATATGCTAAGACAACTGCTGTCAAAAGCGATGTGACGTTAGCATCAATAATTGCAGAATAAGCATGTTTATATCCGTCTTGTATAGCCAACTTAATTCCTTTACCATTTCTTAATTCTTCACGAATTCGCTCATAAATAAGAACATTTGCATCTACCGACATACCAATAGTTAAAACCAACCCTGCAATACCTGGTAAAGTAAGTGCAGCCCCTAATGAAGCAAGTGTTCCAATAATAAAGAACACATTAGCTACTAAAGCTATATTAGCAACCCAACCAGCTCTTTTGTAATAAAAAACCATATAGATTAGTACTAACAAAAAAGCAAAGAAAAATGACCAAAGTCCAGAATTTATATTTTCCTCACCTAAAGATGGTCCAACTATTGCCTCGTCAACTATCACTGCTGGAACAGGTAAAGAACCTGCTTTAAGAATATTTGCTAGATCTTGAGCTTCTTCAATTGTTTCAAATCCCCCAGAAATTTCTGTATTACCACCAGTAATTTTTTGTCTAATAAAAGGAGATGAAAAAACTTGGTCATCCAAAACTATGGCAATAATTTTTCCAACTTTTTGTTCTGTCCATTTTGCCCAAACATCGGCGACATTTGAATTGAATGAAAGTGCAACAGAAGGCTTAGAATTATTATCAAAGCTTTGCGAAGCGTTAATCACATCTTCTCCATTTATTTTTGGTTCTCCACTTGTCGGAATTTCAATAGCCATTAAAGAATGCCCTGAAAAACTTTGCGATGTTTCGTAATTACTAACATCTCTTGACCATAAAAATTTATGTCTCCTTAAATTAAAAATATCTTTAGCTACTTTAGATCTTAACATTGAGTTAATTTTGGCGGTATCAACAGATTTAGCAACACCAATGAACGGACTATTGGAATTATGAATAAACCATAGTGTTCCATTTAGTATTTTACCGTCTGCTAGCATTATAGAATCTTGTATAACTCTGTCTAAAGATTTCTCTTCTAATATAGAATCATTCTCTTTTTTCTTGTTTAAGTAAGTTTCAAGGTCTAAAGAATTCAATGATTTTAGAGAATCATCTGAAATTTCAATGAAATCAATATTCATATCTAATACAGATTCTTTAGAAACTGCTTTATTTAGTTCTAAAAATTCATCAGTCCAATCTGAGTGTGCTCCATCCCAAAATTCTAAACTTGCTGTAGACTGTAATAAATTTCTAATTCTATTTTTGTCCTTTGCTCCTGGGAGCTCAATTTGTAATCTTCCAGAAACAGCTAGTTTTTTAATATTAGGCTGACTAACTCCAAATTTATTAATTCTAGATTCAATAATTCTATGAGTTTTTTCAATTGCGTCTTCGCTTAAATCTCTTAAGGTTTGAATAATTAAATCATTTTTATTTAAAGATGTTTTTTCAACTGAGTTGATGTCCATATAATCCTTAAGGCCATTACTAAAAAATATCATCGGGGGATTCTTAGGATATTGCGTTTTGTAATGGGCATAAAAAAGACCTATGAAATCATCATTGTCAGAGTCAACATCTGTATTACCTTCTTTAAAATCCTTTAAAGCAGCATTAAATGGTGTTTTGAAAGAAATTTTTGATGAATTTCCAGCAAAATTTCTTAATAAATCTTCAATAGAAACTTCAAGTGTAACACTCATTCCACCTTGCAAATCTAATCCAAGTCCTAATTCTTGATCTTTACATCTTTGGTAGTCTAAATCAATTAATGGATAGGTTGGCTTATTGGCATTTTCAGCTAATAGCTTTTGTTCATAAAAAGAGATAATTTGTTGTTTCTCTTTATCAGATCCAATTAATAGGGTATCACCATTAATTACAAAATTAACAGCTTCATTAGAAACTGAATCATATTTTTTTTCTGCTAAATCAGAAATATTAGATTCAAAAGATTTAGTAACCCAAGAAAAAGAAAGCTGATATAAACAAGCTAAAAATAATAAAATGGTAAAGATCCATATTGCACTTCTATTTCGCATTAAAAATTTTTTAGTTAGTAATTAAATAAAATTAAGGGCGCAAATATAAAATTTCAATTGGTTAATACCAACATTTCATCAACAACTTAACAATCTTAGACATTAAGAACTATATTTGCTTGTAATGATTTTTCGATATTTACAACAATTACCCAACTCATTTAATAAAATAAGTCGCGTATTTATATTCATGTTTAATTTTAATACAAAAATAAAAATTTTTACATTTTTATTTTTGATCTCTAATATTTTTAATTGTCAAAACTTTTCCCTAATCCAGAAAAACTCAATTAAAGTAATTGTCAATAATGACACTTTACTTAACCCATGGACAGGTGGTTTTAATTCGGTTCAGATATCTAAAATCGACTTAAATAATGACCAAGTTGAAGATTTATTTGTTTTTGATAGATCTTGTGATAAGTCATTAACATTTGTTAGTATTAATAACAAATTTATTTATGCCCCTGAATTTGAAAATTTATTTCCTAGTGATTTAAAGAACTGGGTTTTACTTAGAGATTTTAATAATGACGGAAAAAAAGATATTTTTAGCTATGTATCTGGTGGAATTGGAGTCTGGGAAAACACTACAAATTCAAATGGACTAACATTCAGCCCCTTAAGTTTTTTTCAATCATCAATAAGCGGTAATGTTCCCTACCTTTTATCTAATCAATATAATAATGACGTTAATATTTATGTTGTCTCATCAGATATTCCTAGCATTAGTGATATAGATGACGATGGAGATTTAGATATTTTAAATTTTGGAGTTCAAGGAGCTTCCATTGAGTACCATAGAAACCTCTCTGTAGAACTTGGTTTAAATTTAGACACTTTAATATTTGAAATGAGAAATACATGTTGGGGACATTTTACAGAGTCTGGACTTTCTAATACATGTTCTTTGTTTGATACATGTTCTTTTAATGTTGTAAATCCGCAAGATTCCATTACAATTACAAGAAATAACTCCAGACATAGCGGATCAACTATACTTTCTTTAGATTTAAATAACGATCAGGTAAAAGATATAATTTTAGGTGATGTTTCATTTAGTAATATAGTAGCTTTATATAATGATAATAAAGGGATTAATATGAATACTTCATTCATTGCTCAAGACACAATTTTTCCAAGCTATTCTGTTCCCGCAGATGTTCACCTATTTCCCGGTGTTTTTTATGAGGATGTTGACCATGACACTGTAAAGGATTTGTTATTATCTCCCAATTCTACCAGTGATGCAATTGATAAAGAAAGTATTTGGTTTTACAAAAATTTTGGAACAAACTCTTTCCCTCAGTTTTACCTTCAAAAGAAAAACTTTCTTCAAGAAAATACAATTGACTTGGGTAGAGAGTCTAAACCAATTATAATAGATATTAACAATGACCAGATTCAAGATTTAATCATTGCTAATTTTGGAGAGTTTGATTTAAGTACTCCACTATATTATAAATCTTACATTGAACTGTACCTAAATATTGGAACTAATTCAAATCCTATTTTTGAAAAGGTCTCTAATGATTTTCAGAACATTTCATCGCTTATTAACGATATAAATCTCGTCCCAAGTTTTGGAGATTTAGATAGCGATGGAGATATAGATGTCATCGCTGGTGATTATAGTGGAAAGCTTCACTATCTTGAAAACTCGTCTTCAAATCCTGGAATATTCAACCTGACAATTGGCTCATCACCAATGAGCGATATTCTTAATAATATTTTTGATTTTGGTTTTAACTCTCATCCCACTCTATTTGATATAGATAATGATAATGACTTAGATATAATAGTTGGAGAATCTTCAGGAAATCTTAATTATGTTGAAAATATTGGAGACTCTTTAATCTTCAATTTTAATCTAAGATCAGAAAACTTAGGAGGAGTTGAAGTATCTCAATGGTGGACAAATATAGGCTTCAGTGCACCAGTACTTTATCATAACGGAAATAATCTTGAACTATATGTTGGAAGTAAATCGGGTGCCATCTTTAAATATAATAACATAGAAAATAATTTAGCTGGCGCATTTAATCTAGTTGATAGTAATTTTTTCAAAATCGATATAGGCACATATACTACTCCTGCAATTTATGATCTTAATAATGATTCTTTAATGGACATAATTATTGGAAATAAAAGAGGAGGTCTATCTTTATTCATGGGTTCAGATGAACCATTAATCTCCAATATTTTAAATGTATCTAAGGATGTTTACAGTATTTTTCCTGTTCCATCAAAAGACATCATCAATATTAGAAACTTAAATAAGATTTTAGAATTTGAAATTTTTAATGTTACTGGTAAAAGAATAAAATCTGGAAAAACTAATGGAAAAATTTCAATAACGAATCTTGAAAATGGAATTTACTTTCTTAAAATTGATGAAAACAATCTATACCAAGTGATAAAGTTTATAAAATGTTAGACGATGGTTCTCAAACAATAGTTTTTATAGATGATGATTGTATATTTTGCAACTATTGGGGAAATTACATATTAAATAATGATAAATCAAAATCAATATTTATAAGCTCCTCTAGATCAAATATATATTTAGAGACAAAAAAAAGATTCCAAAAATTCCCTAACTACAAGGAGACAATTATACTTTATCATAAGGGAAGGAATTATGAGCGTTCTAGTGCTGTGATTAAAATAACTTTAATTATGAATAATTGGCAGAAAATAGCTGTTATTGGTTATATAATTCCAAAGTTTATAAGAGACTTTTTTTATAATATTATTTCTAGAAATAGAAAAAATATAATGACAGACAGTTGTGTTATTGACAAATTAAAAATTAGAGATAATTACATAATATAATAACAAATTAGAGATTATGCTAATGCACTGTTCATATTTCTAACAGCATTAGCGCTATTAGAAAATAATTCTTTTTCAGTGTCATTTAAATCTAATTCAATGATGTTTTCCCAACCATTTTTACCTATTATAACTGGAACTCCAATACAAATATCTTTTTGACCAAACTCTCCATCTAAAAAAACAGAGCAAGGAATAATCCTTTTTTGATCATTAAGTATACTATCTACTAAATAGGCAACAGCTGCTCCGGGAGCGTACCAAGCTGAAGTTCCTAATAAACCTGTTAATGTTTTGCCTCCAACCATTGTATCAGCAACAACTTTAGATAATTCATTTTCTGATAATAAATCACTAACCTTTATTCCATTATAACTTGAAAGTCTTGCTAAAGGAATCATAGTAGTATCTCCATGTCCGCCTATAACCATTCCGTGAATATCGTTAGCTGGCTTATTCAAAGCTAAAGATAAATAAGTTCTAAATCTTGCGCTATCTAAAGCACCACCCATCCCAATTATTCTATGTTTTGAAATCCCGCTTTCTTTTAGAGTTAAATAAGTCATTGTATCCATTGGATTTGAAACAATAACTATTATAGCATTTGGAGAGTATTTTAAAACTCCTTTAGTAACCGCTTTAACAATACCTGCATTGACACCAATCAATTCTTCTCTTGTCATTCCTGGCTTTCTTGGAATTCCACTAGTAACTACAACTACATCGCTATCAGCAGTTTTAGAGTAATCGTTGGTACTTCCACTGACTTTAGTGTTAAATCCTAATAAGGATGATGTTTGGGTAATGTCAAGAGATTTACCTTCTGCAAACCCTTCCTTAATATCTAATAAAACTACCTCACTAGCTATTCTTTTATAAGCTATAGCATCTGCACATGTGGAACCTACATTTCCAGCTCCTACAATAGTTACTTTCATAAATTTATTTTTTTAAATTTTAACATTTTAAAATCACGTATCAATATTAGCATATTTTGCGTTTTTCTCAATAAATTCTCTTCTTGGAGGAACCTCATCACCCATTAACATTGAAAAGATTCTATCTGCTTCTACTGCGCTTTCTATAGTTACTTTTCTTAAAGTTCTATTTTCTTTGGACATTGTTGTATCCCAAAGTTGCTCTGCATTCATTTCTCCAAGACCTTTATATCTTTGAACATGAACACTTGATTCAGTTCCTGAACCCTTCATTTGATCAACATAGTTTTTTCTTTGATCATCATCCCAAGCATACTTTGCTTGTTTACCTTTTTTAATCAAATATAAGGGCGGAGTAGCTATGTATAAATATCCATTCTCAATCAACTCTTTCATATATCTGAAAAAGAATGTCATTATTAGAGTTTGAATATGACTACCATCAACATCAGCATCACACATAATAATTACTTTATGATAACGGAGTTTTTCCATATTTAAAGCCCTTGAATCTTCTTCAGTACCAACTCGAACACCTAAAGCAGTGTAAATATTTTTAATCTCTTCATTTTCAAAAATCTTATGCTGCATTGCCTTCTCAACATTTAATATCTTCCCTCTTAAAGGCATAATAGCTTGAAAATGTCTGTCTCTACCTTGTTTGGCTGTTCCACCAGCAGAATCACCCTCAACAAGATAAACTTCACATTCTGCAGGATCTTTAGACGCACAATCAGAGAGTTTTCCTGGCAATCCAGCTCCACCCATAGGGTTTTTTCGCTGCACCATTTCTCTTGCTTTGGTAGCTGCATGCCTTGCTGTTGCTGCAAGAATAACCTTTTGAACAATTTGTTTTGCATCATCAGGGTTTTCTTCTAAATAATCATTAAGCATTTCACTGACAGCTTGACTCACTGGGGCTGTAACTTCTCTATTACCTAACTTAGTTTTAGTTTGTCCTTCAAACTGAGGCTCCTGCACTTTAACAGAAACAATAGCTGTTAATCCTTCTCGAAAATCATCTCCTGAAATATCAAACTTTAATTTATCTAACATTCCAGATTTTTCAGCGTATTTTTTTAGAGTACCCGTTAATCCACGTCTAAAACCAGAAAGATGTGTTCCCCCTTCATGAGTATTTATATTATTGACATAAGAGTGAATATTTTCTGCGTAAGAATTATTGTAAATTAAAGCAACCTCTACTGGAATACCACTTTTTTCACCTTCAACACTAATAACTTTTTGAATTAATTTCTCTCTATTCCCGTCCAAGAATTCAACAAACTCTGACAATCCTCTATCTGAGTAAAATGTCTCTTCGGGTGAATTACCTTCCTCATTTTTAAACCCACTTCTTTCATCTTTCATCACAATTGTCAAACCTTTATTTAGAAATGACAACTCACGCATTCTAGTAGCAAGAATATCATATTGATAGTCTAGAGATTCAAATATTTCTGGATCTGGATAAAAAACTACCTCAGTTCCTTTTAAGTCTGTAGTTCCAGTTTCTTTTACTAAGTACTGTTCTTTACCTTGTTTATATTCTTGAACATAAATTTTACCTTCTTTAAAAACGCTAGCTTTCAAATCGATTGACAGTGCATTTACAACAGAAACACCAACTCCGTGTAAACCTCCAGAAACCTTATAAGAATCTTTGTCAAATTTGCCTCCAGCACCAATCTTAGTCATTACAACTTGCAAAGCAGAGACACCTTCCTTTTTGTGTAAATCAACAGGGATTCCTCGACCGTTATCCATAACACGGATTCCGTTACCTTCTAAAATTGAAATCTCTACTCTATCACAATGGCCAGCTAAAGCCTCATCTATAGAATTGTCTACAACTTCATATACTAGATGATGCAGCCCTCTAGAGCCAACATCGCCAATATACATTGAAGGACGCATTCTAACATGCTCCATTCCCTCAAGAGCCTGAATACTGTCTGCCGAATAATTTTTTTCTTCACTCATTTGATAAATTTGAATACGACAAATATACCATTTATAGTGCATTTTTAAATCAGTTGGAGAGCCTCGAACTAGATACTTTTCAACATTTTAAAAACTAAATGTTACTCCACCAAGAATATTGATGGATTGAACTGGGAAGTTTGTCCAATATTGGTATTTTTTACCCGTAAAATTGTTAAACTGAATAAAAGCAGAAACTTTTTTGGTGTATCTATATTCTAAAGAAATATTCATATCGAGAAAAGACTTTAAATCATAAATATATTTATCTCCATTTAATTCATTTTCAACTTTAGGTTCACTATATGAGAAAGAAGGTCTTGTGCCAACAAAATAAATATCTGATTTTAGTATGATTTTATCTGCTAGATCTAATAAACCTGAAAGTGTAAATATAAAGTCTGGTCTTTGCCAAGCGTTATTAAAATTCACTAGATTATATATAAAATACTCGGCCTTTGCAGATATTTTTAACTTTTCGTTTTCCTGATAAGTTATTTCAGCTAAAAATGTGTTTTTTCTGAGATTATCATAAACCATTTGAAACTTATTACCATATGAAGAAATAGTATCAACAACAAAAAAGTACATACTATCTAATTTTTGAAATGATGTAGATACGTTAAAAGTAAATTTATTACTTAAAGAACCTCTTATACCCACAAATAAATTACTTTTCTGAATAGTATTTTGAAGCTTTGAATCTTCTGAAATAAATGGGTTTTCTAATCTAATGTTATTAAATGTATTTCTCTGAACATTACCAGACCAGCCACCATATGGAATAAATATATCATTAAATAAACTATAACTAATATCAAAGTCAGGAAAGACATGAAATTTTGTAGCCTCACCAATATTTGCCTGGACAGATAATCCTGCTTTAAAAATAAAATTATTTTTTCTTGAATAAATATGTGGATTTAATCTAACAATCCCACTTGACTTAGTAGACATACTCCTAGGCTGAATTAACTTATTTTCATCTAACTCCATCACTGAAGGAGCATTAATATTGTTGATATCAATTTCAAAGGTTGCTAAAAATTCTTCATCCAAAACTAACCATCCCGAATGAGCCCCAACTAAAAAGTGATTTTCTGAAAGATTATAATTACTATTGAGATGATGATAATCGACCCAGCTTTTTATCCTTATTTTATTAGTATCTCTACCAGTATTAACAGAATTAAATTTTAAATGCATATCAAATAAATCATAGTTCTGCTTAAAAAGATTATCATCGTCTTTAAAAGATTCTAATTGTGAGTTGTTATTAAAATCTACATCGTAAAATTGATACATTAAACTGTCACTATAATCAACGCCATATAGCTGGAAAGAATTTCTTTGATATTTAATTTCGGACCAAAAATCATAATTTAAAAAAAACTTTTGATAATATCCACCCAAAATGAAATCTGAATATTTAGTATTCCCCATGCCTTTGATATTGGAAAAACTACCGTGCGTATTAGAATTTAAACCCCAGCTTTCATCTCTAGACCTTTTAGATGCGTAATTTAAATCTAATAATGGAGTTAAATAGTTTCCAATTCCAGCTTTCAAATAACCCCTATATAGTTTTTCACCATTTGCAGTTATTTTTAAGCGAGCAGGTTTAATGTCTTCTATTTTATAGCTTATTAGCTGTTGTTTTGGCTCTAAATAATATTTTATGTTTTCAATTATGGTAATTGAATCAGTATTGAGAGGAAATATAGAAGATTTTTGAAATTTTGATATCCTTCTGTTGCCCGATCCAATACCTAAAAAAGTTTCTTCAGAACTGTCATTTTGTTGACTAACCGCAGGAAGATTATAAATAGCAATAATAAAAAAAAGTAATATTTTATTTCTATTTATTTTCATCTTTATTATTTTCAATTAAAACGTCATCATTAACACCTATCTTATTTTGGTCTTTATTTACAAATGAATCTAAATAAATCTCGATTTCTTCTTGAACTGGCTCAGATTTAAGCTCATTTATTTCAAGGCTTTCAACATATTCCATTTTTTGAACTGCGTTAGCAAGAATTTCATCCTTTTTAAATCCCTGATAGTTATCCAAAATACTTTCAATACTATGCTTAGCATTAAAATAATCTTTCTGAGATATAAAGTTGTCGCCAAGCAATAAGATTCCCTTGGCTAACCAATAATCATAAGATGGCTTTTGTTGAACTAGTTCCATAATTAAAGATTCACATAATTTATAGTCATTATCTTGATAAGCAATTTCACAAATATGATATTTTGCCTCTGCTGCTGCGATACTATTAGTAAACTTAATTACACTGTCATAATATTTTTTAGCACTATCTAATTTATTTATTTCTTGAAAAGATTGCCCTAAATAAAGGTAAGCATCCTCTTGGAGCTTATTTTTTAAATTAGAACTATTAAGTACTTTTTTAGCATACTTAATTGTCGCATTATAATTCTCTAAATAACGAAAACAATAAAATTGCCCCGTATTTGAAATTGATAAATCTTCTTGATCAATACTTGCGTCTTCAAGATTTGAAAAATAAGTAAGTGACTTTTTATAATCTTTTGATTCAAAAGTTATTTCACCGGCATATTTTAATGCTTCCAGATAATAATTATTATTAGGTTTACTGGTTATGAATTCATAATGAAATAAAGCCTCTATTTTTTTACCCTCAGAATAATAACAATTAGCCATATAATAATGAGCAGAAATTTCTCTAACTGGACTTTCTGTATTGTCCAAATAATAAGTAGCTTTTTCAATCTGTTTAGCGCAATCACCATTATCTCTTTCTAAAATAACTGTATGCCAAAGAGTTGAATCTTTTTCTTTATTACTAACATCAATTCCTCTTGAATTTAACCAGTCGTAGTAACCTGTGAGATTATCTCTTAAGTTATATACTTCCATCATTAATTCAACTGCTAATAAGTTTTCTTGCTCAGCATCTGGATAATCATCTAATACTTTCAAAAGAAACTTCTCAGCTTCATTAGGTTTTTTCTCCATTAAATATAGGCTTCCCAGCTCAACATTTACCCTTGAAATTGAATTGTTATTTGGGTTTTCATTTATAAATTTTAAAAATGTATTAATAGATTCTTTATTTCTAGATTCATCTTTGTAAGCCTGTGCCAAATTTAAAAGTGATGAAACTTGATATTTAGAATTTGGATATTGAATAGTTAGTTTATTTAAAGTATTTATTTTTCCCTTATAGTCTTGGATCAACCCTTGAGAAGTTGCAATTTGATTAAGTGCATAACTATGGTTTTTATCACCTATTAAAGTAGAATTAGCATAATTTTCTATTGCAAGACTATCATCTTTAAGCAAAAAATAAGCATCTGCTATTCTTAACAGAGCAGTTCTATAATTGGAAGAATCAGAAAGATTGTATTCATTTGTGTAATTTCTAAAATATTTTAAAGCATTTTTTAAATCTTCTATTTGATTTCTCTGCTCAGGACCATTTAATATTTTATTAGGATTTGATTTTTCAAAATAACTATAGCCAATATGAAAGTCTAAATCAGAAAATTCATTTGTTAAAATAGAACCATTTAAAAATCTGAATTTTTCATAATTTTCAATAGCTAATAAGTAATTATTCAAGTTGTAATTTGATTCTGCAATCCAGAATTGACTTGAAGCGTTTAAGTCTTGATTAACAGGGTACTTTTTAACCAGCTCAAAGCTTTTAATAGCCTTATAAAACTCTCTATTATCAAATAATTCAACTGCTCGATTATATACAATTGACTGATACGCCTTTTGCATTCTTGGATCCTTGTTTTTAATTTTCTCCAACGAAACCAGTGCATCATCGTAATTTTTTGTTGTCAAATAAACTTTAAGTAAAAACTCGTATGCTTCTTTTGCATCTTCTGATTCTGGATATTCTTTAATAAAATCCTGAAAAGCAACGATAGCCTCATCATAGGGATTGTAACTTAATTCATAAGCAAGCTTTGCATAATTAAATAGGGAATTTCTTTTAATATCCATATCAAAACTTAGTTTACTAGCTTTTTGAAAAGCATTTTTAGCATACCCTTTCTCATTAATTTTTAAATAAGAATCTGCCATATGGTAATAAGATGTTTGAGTCAAAGAATCATCATTAAAAGTTACTCTGGAAAATAAGTCAATACACTGCTTGTACTTTTTAGTTTTATAGTAACAAAAAGCAACCTGGTAATTGCTTTCCCTTGTTGATTTAGAAGATTTTTTAAATATTTTATAATACTCTAAAGATTTTAAAAAATCTTTGTTTTTAAAATATGAATCCCCTATAAGTTTTGCAAATTCTCCTTTTCTTTTATCTGTTATTGAATCTATGTAAGAGGGTGCGTACTCTATAAGTTCATTATATTTATTTTGTTGATATAATATTTGGGTAATGTAATAAGGGATAATAGGTTTAAACATCTTATTTTCAGATATTTTCTTAAATCCCTCTAGTGCAGTTTGATATTTACCCTCTTTATATGCTATATGACTAAAGTAATACGTTGCTGGAACTTCATAATTAGTTTTATTTTGTAATAGCTCGCTGAATAAAACCTTAGCAACTGATTGATTATTTTTCATGAAATTGGAATACCCAAGCTTGAATAAAAATTCATTTTGGTCTTCATCTGACAAATCGTATTGATCAACTTTTTCAAAAAACTCAATTGATTTATTAAATTTTTTAGTTTGGTAATAATGTTTTCCCAATTGAAAATATATGTTTTTAGATTTTGGGTGATCTGGATGATCAAGAAAGAATCTAGTTAAAATGGTTTCTACATTTCTATGGTATAAGTTTAATGCACAAACTGCAAAATAATATTCAGCATTAATTCTTATTTCATCTTGTGGGTTGGGAAATTTATTGATGACATCTTTAAAATAATATTGCGCAGAACTATATTTTTCTTTGTCAAATAATTCCTGAGCCTTTTTATAGCTCTTGTATGGATCACTATTTATAAATGTTTTTTGAGCAAATGAAATGTTTGCAAAAAATATAATTAGCAAGAAAAAATTTAATTTGAATAAAATTCTAATCATTAATTTAAAGATAGTTAGCCAATACCCTAAAGAATTATCAGTTTGCTATAATTTTCAACCATAATGTGTTAACATTAAGTAAAAGAATTTAATAAGTGTTCCATATTATTTTAAATTTGACTATAAAAGATATTTATTTACTATGAATCAAAATCTGTTTTTAGACTTTAAAAATGTTGAAATAAAACAACAAAAAAATTTAATTCTTGACGAAGTTAATTTATCCATAAATAAAGGAGAATTTGTCTATTTTATTGGCAAAACAGGGAGCGGAAAAAGTAGTTTACTTAAAGCTATTTATGGTGATATTTTCATAAGCAACGGTGATATTTTATTTAAGAATCAAAGTCTCAGAAAATTAAACAGAAAGAAAATTTTAGAATTAAGACGCGAGGTTGGAATAGTTTTTCAGGATTTTCAATTACTTATGGATAGGTCTATTGCGGATAATTTAAGATTTGTAATGAAAGCAACCGGTTGGAAAGGAAAAAAAATAATTGAAGATGAAATTGAAAAGCTTTTAACAAAAGTTGAAATGTTAGATAAAGCCAATTCATTCCCTCACTTAATTTCAGGAGGAGAACAACAAAGAGTTGCGATTGCAAGAGCGCTAATAAATAACCCTGAGCTAATTATAGCCGACGAACCTACTGGCAACTTAGATCCAGAGACTAGCGAGAAAATAATGACTCTTTTAAAGTCAGTAGCTAAAAATGATAAAACTGTAATCATGGCTACGCACGATTTTGATATTATTAATAAGTTTCCTGGAAGGATTGTGAAATTCGAAAATAAAAAAATTCAGGACTAAGGTTAGCTCAAAAAAAACTTTTAAGTTCCTTAGCATTAAGAGAATTATTAAAAACTAAAAGTTCTTTTTGCCTATTAAGAAAGTCTTTTTTAGAAAATTTTTTTTGAAAAGCTAAGACTATTTCGTTTTCCCAATCATTATCATTCTTGATGTGAGTACATAAATTTAAAAAAGAATTGTTTGCCAAAAAGTTATCGTTAATATAACAGAACCTTCCGACAAAAAGTGCATTAATCAGCTTGAGCTTAATTCCTGATGACTGCAAAGAATAAAATAAATTAACATGAGCATTTTTAATCAAACTAAATAATTCATCGTCTTCAGGATTTTGAATTAGTTTGATGTTTTCATTTCTATCAACAGCAACTTTTAACTTTTTCGACGGCTTCCTTCCAGCTATTATAAGTTTAAGATCGATTTTAGTGAAAATGTTTATAAAAAACAAAGCAGATAATTCATTATCTAAAACATCAAAATTGCCATGAATTAATGCATAATTAGAACTTCCTAAATTAGAATATATCTTATTATTAGAATGAAAAGGGTGAATAAGAGATGCATTTGAATCAAGAGCTTTTAACCTTTTAACATCAATACTTGAGATGCCAAAAACGTTTCGGTTTTTATAAATATTAGTTTCGTAGTTTTTTAGTTTTTTAGTTTCAAAATAAAAAAAAAGTTTTTTAATAATATTTTTTTCGATTTGGAATAACTCCTTGTAATATAAATACTCAATATTATGAGCTCTTATAAAAACCTTTCTATTTATGTTATTTCTTAAAATTATTGCCAAAGTTAAAGTGCTGTGAATCCCCTCATATAATATAGGAGCATTATCACCTTCTAGCCTAGTTAACAACAAACTAGAAATTCTAGATTTAACGATATATGGTTTTCTAGAAAAAAAACTTTGAATTCCTAGTTTTCTTTTATAGTAAAATACTCTTTTACAGTATTTATTTAAAATTTCAGATCTCTCTCTTCCATATATAAAACAATGTAAGTTTATATCAAAACCCAATTTATGAAGTTCGATAATTTTATAAAAAACATCAATAACACCTCCATAATTAGCAGGATATGGAACATCAAATGATACGATATGTAATGTTTTAGACAAGTTTTTTATAACAATTAATTAAACTCTCAGACTCGTTTTCCCAATTTAATTCACTATTTACCTTTAATGCAGCTGCTTTAAAAATAGAATAATTTTTTTCATCTAAAACAGAATTTAATGCTGTTAAAATTGATTTAGGCTGGTGATTTTTTATCAAAATTCCACAATTATAAATATTAATTATTTTGCTTAATTCTACTAAGTCACTACAAACAATTGGAATTCCCACTTTCAAATAATCGAATACCTTATTAGGTAAACTATATAAATAATTTAAATTATTAGGCTTATCTAAACTTACTCCAACATCAGCATTTATAGTGTATTGCATCATTTTCTCATAAGGAAGAGCGTCTACAAAAAGTACTTTACTTATCAAGTCAGGTTTTGAACTTCTTTTTTTTAAATTATTAATAACATCCCCTTTACCAACCACACATAGAAAAAGCTTATCTTGAATTGCTATCGCTTCTAACAATTCTTCTGCTCCTCTATGAATATTAATACCAGAACCTTGTAAAATCACCACTTTTTTATTCTCTGGCAAACCCAAATCTTTTCTTGATTTTAATTTATTAATTATTTTTTTTTCAGGGAGATTTCTAATTACCAACGGACGAGATTTATATTCGTTAAAATAAAGCTCAGAAATAGATTCATTGACTGTAAAAACATATTTTACTTTGGGGAAAAGGAATTTTTCTATGCTAGACCAAACTTTTTTAACGAAATATCTATTCTGAATCTCAGGAACTCCCGTAAAATATTCATGTGTGTCATATACTAATTTTTTCCGGTAAATACTAGAAACAAGCCACATTGGAAGTAAAGTATCTAAATCATTTGCATGATAGATATCATGTTTTTTAAAGAGAAGAAAAAAAAATAATCTTAAATTATATTCCGCATAAAACAAAAAACCTTTATTAAAAGTCAAGTTAAATCTTTTAGTTTTATATGGTCTATCGATGGGCCTTGAGTCATCCAATAGTCTACCTATTAAAGTGATATTGAAATTATTTTTCAATAGTGAATCACACACTTTTTTAACTCTCTGATCATTAACCAGGTCATTACTTACAGATATTATAACTCTTTTAATTTTGATATATATTTAAACTTAGTAAAAGTATGTATTATTGTTTTAAGAACTAGTGAATAAAAAAACAAGAAAATATAATTAGGTTTGTTACATATGAATGTTTTAGAAAACTACCCACTTAAGAAATTGAATACGTTTGGCATTAATGTTAGATCCAAATATTTAGTAGAGGTAAGTTCTATCGATGAGATATTAGAGATTATAGAATCTGAAAAATTTAAAAATTTAAAAAAATTAGTACTTGGGGGTGGAAGTAATGTGCTTTTCACAAAAGATTATAATGGCCTAATTATTTTAAATAAAATTAAAGGAAAGGAAGTAACTTATCAAGACGCTGATTGTGTAAAACTATTAATAGGAGCTGGAGAAAACTGGCATGAATTGGTAATGTATACTGTGGAAAATGGTTGGGGAGGAATTGAAAACTTGAGTTTAATTCCTGGACATACTGGAACTGCCCCAATGCAAAATATAGGTGCTTACGGAGTAGAAATAAAAGATACTTTTATCGAGCTAGAAGCATTAGAAATATCTACAGGTAAGATTGAGAAATTCAACAAGGAAAAATGTAAGTTCGGTTATAGAGAAAGCATTTTTAAAAACGAAAATAAAAATAAATATATTATCCTAAATATTACTTTAAGACTGAACAAAAATCCGAAAATAAATGTTAGTTATGGTGAAATTAAAAATGATTTAAGAAATAACAATATTCAGTCTCCTACTGTTAAAGATGTTAGTGAAGCAATTATAAGCATAAGGAAAAGAAAACTACCTGATCCAAAGAAAATTGGAAATAGTGGAAGTTTTTTTAAAAATCCAGTAGTTGATTTAAATAAGTTAAAAAGCTTACAAGAAAAATATCCAAATATTGTTAATTATCAAATCAATAAAAATGAGTTTAAAATTGCTGCTGGGTGGATGATAGAAAAAGCTGGATGGAAGGGTAAAACAATTAATAATTATGGAGTTCATAAAAATCAGTCCTTGGTACTAGTAAATTATGGTAATGCTAAGGGAATTGAAATATATAATTTATCTGAAAAAATAATCATCGATATAAAAGAAAAGTTTGGGATATTACTTGTTCGAGAAGTAAATATTATTTAACCATCCCTAACATAATATTAGAAGCTTTTTCATTCAGAATAATAAAAAAAGAAGGCCCATTACTTAATGGGTTTAACTGTTTGGGTATAAACGCATATTTTTCAGTGTCTTTGCCAGGAAAATTTATAGAAATTGGCTTAATCACTGGAATTCCAGATGGGTTAAAGCCAACTTCATTTGTTCCTGTATAGTTAAGAATTCCATATTCAGCTGGAGTACCCTTTCTAAGAGATAAATTTGATAAATTATTATAATAATATTTAATACTATTTGGATTATTTAAAGTGAATATTCCCATAAAAGAAATATTTTCACTTTGCTGAACTAAAGGCACTGGGCTTCCCCAAATATAGTTTCCATTTTTATTAAACTTAATCACAATAAATCCATTAGAGTTCCAAACTAACTCATTTTTAACCTTGGTTTTTGAAAGATGCTCAGACATTAAAAAATAATTTCCTAAACTATCTAAAGAGAAATCTTTAATAATAAACTTATCTAAGCCAAAACCACTTTCTTTAATTTCTTTAGATGATTTAAACTCATCAATGATTTTATTTGAAAAGAAAAAATTATTTTTATGTATAATATTTAATTCACTATCATATTTCAGCAAAAAAAATCCTTCATAATTATATCTTATGTGTGAGGAATAAAATCCTGATAATACTAACTCACCTTTTGGATTGAAAAAATAATCTAATGCGGCAATTTTTTTGTTTTTAAGTTTAATTTCTCTTTCGGAAATTATCTCTTGACCTAATTTATAGATGTAAAAATTATTTCCATTTTTCCAGTATTTTTTAAGTAGATAAATTTCTCCATCATTTGATAAAATTATTTTATTGTCTCTACTAGATTGGAAAACCAGCTCTAACTTATTATAAGTTTGGTTTATAATTTCCATTTTTGAACTTATAGTAATCGTTTTTAAATCTTCCTGTTTGCCACTTTGAAAAGGAAGTTCAGCAATTACATAAAAATTATCTTTAAAGGATTTTTTGCTTACTATATAATTTGATGGATATCCTGACTTATTTGGTTCTGAAAATAATTCTATAGCTTCAGAAATATTTGATTTCAAATCAATAACTCTATATTTTAAACTTGTTATATTTCCAGTATTTCTTGTTGTGAATAAGTATATTTTATCAAAAAAAAGTCTGATGCACAAAAACTTTTCGTTTTTAATCAAAATATTAAACTGATTTTTATTCTTTAAAATATTATCAAATAAATTTACTTTTAGATCACAAAATTTATTTTTTTTACTTATTTGGAAAAGAACATTTTGATTCTTAAAGTCATAACAAGCAATAGGTTTGTAATCAACAGAATATGAAATATGTTCTGAAAATTTTAATTGTAATCCTTGAGAAAAAAAATTGATTACTAATATATTTAAAAAAATACTTAGGTATATTTTATTTAATAAACTCAAGATTAAGTGTTGATTTGTAAAATTAGAGTAAACTTACAATAAAAAAATCTACTCTTTGAGAAGTCTTTTTAAAACAAATTCTACATATTCTAAGTTACTAGTCTTTTGTATTACTTCATTAATAAACCCAAGAGTCATTAATTGCAATGACTTTTTAATACTTAATCCTCTTGACCTTAAATAGAAAAGTGCTTCATCGTCAAATTGACCGGTAGTAGATCCATGACTACACTTTACATCATCGGCATAAATTTCCAACTCGGGCTTTGAGTAAATAATAGAATCCTGATCAATTAAAATATTATTATTTTTTTGAAAAGCCTCAATTTTTTGAGCATCTTGATGAACGATTACCTTGCCGTTAAACACCCCAACTCCGTTTTCTTTAAGAACCCCTTTGTAATTTTCAAAAGATTTACAGTTTGAAACTAAGTGATTTATTGTTGTATGATTATCAATATGTTCGTCCTTAGTTGGGCTAAAAACTCCATTTAATTCAGTATGACAATCCTCACCATTAACGTCACTAATTATATCATTTCTTACAATTATCCCAGAACAAGAGAAAGTATTCATAATGAATTTACTATCATTTTTTTGGGTAATAAACTCGTTACAAAAATTAAAATTATTATTAAGGTCTTGGAATTTATCAATACTTAAAGATGAACTACTATTTAAGTATATATTATTTTCATGGTTAATAAATCCATTTGAAATACTTGAATTTCCCAAAAAATATTGTCTTAAATTGATATTAGAATTATCATTTAGTACAATACTAAATTTTGTGTTAGAAAGGCAATTATCAGACGAAACTATATTTATGAAGTTTAAATTTTTACTAATCTTAGTATTTGAATTTACGTTAACAAGTACAGAATTAGTTAAAAAAGAAGAATTTAGAGATGAGAAATAATTGTTTTTTTTTATTGTCTGAAAATTATTACTAGGAAAAATATCCGAGCTAAAGGAGATGTCAATTTCATCCGTTTCAACAATTCTAGAGAGTTTAGAGTTATACCTGCCGTTTTCAAATACAATAACTATCCCGTCTAAATTTGGAAGATTAAATGTATCTAAACCTTTGATTTTAAAGTTTTCTTGGTTGTGAAAATTGATTTTTTTGAACTTTTTAAAAGGGGTATATTTCCATATTTCCTCTTTTCTACTTGGAAATAGGTTCTTACTCAAATTAGCTATCGCTTCTTTATTTTCTTCGCTGTTTAAAGAAAACTGATTTAAATCTTTAATAATCAAATTGATAAATTTTAAATGGCTGTATCAGTTTTTAACCAATCATAGCCTTTTTTTTCTAGCTCTAGTGCCAATGATTTATCACCAGTCTTTATAATTTTTCCTTCATGCAGAACATGAACAAAGTCTGGGACAATATAATCTAGTAATCTTTGATAATGAGTTATGACAACTGTTGCATTTTCAGATGATTTAAGTTTATTTACACCATTAGCTACTATCTTCAAAGCGTCAATATCTAATCCTGAATCTGTCTCATCTAAAATTGCAAGTTTAGGATTTAACATTGCCATTTGAAAAATTTCATTTCTTTTCTTTTCTCCCCCCGAGAATCCTTCGTTAACAGATCTGTTTTTTAATTTATTGTCTAAGCCAACCAACACAGATTTTTCTGCAACCATTTTTAAGAAATCTTTTGCAGGAATTGAATCTATTTTAAAATATTTGTTTCTTTCATTTAATGCCGTTCTTAAGAAATTAATATTACTAACCCCTGGTATTTCGACAGGGTATTGGAAAGCTAAAAACATTCCTTTCCATGATCTTTCTTCCGGACTCATCTCAGTAATATCTTCACCTAAAAAAGTAATAGACCCATTAGTTATTTCGTAGTTGTCATTTCCAGCTAAGACAGATGAAAGCGTGCTTTTTCCAGAACCATTTGGTCCCATAATCGCATGCACTTCGCCTTTATTAATTTTAAGATTTAAACCTTGAAGAATATTTTGATTGTCAATTCTACATTTTAAGTCTTTAATTTCAATTAGTGTATCACTCATGATTTATTATTTATCCTACTGATCCTTCTAAACTAATTTCTAATAATTTCTGAGCTTCAACTGCAAACTCCATTGGCAGTTTATTTAAAACTTCTTTAGCATACCCGTTGACAATTAAACTTATTGCTTTTTCTTCACTAATTCCTCTTTGCATACAGTAAAATAATTGTTCTTCGCCTATTTTAGAGGTAGTAGCTTCATGTTCAACAGTAGCTGTTGGGTTCTCGCACTCTATATAAGGATAAGTATGAGCTCCACATTGGTCAGTCATTAAAAGTGAATCACATTGAGAAAAATTTCTAGAATTTTTTGCGCCTTTTCCTATTTTAACTAATCCTCTGTAGCTATTTTGGCTTTTTCCTGCTGAAATTCCTTTTGATATTATAGTAGATTTAGTGTTTTTTCCTATGTGAATCATTTTAGTTCCAGTATCGGCTTGCTGAAAATTATTTGTTACTGCTACAGAATAGAATTCTCCAATAGAGTAATCACCCTTTAAAATACAAGAAGGATACTTCCACGTTACTGCAGATCCTGTTTCAACTTGGGTCCATGATATCTTAGATCGATATCCGCAAATACCTCTTTTAGTTACAAAGTTGTAAACTCCGCCTTTTCCGTTTTTATCTCCAGGATACCAATTTTGAACAGTAGAATATTTGATCTCTGCTTTATCTAAAGCGATAAGTTCAACAACAGCTGCATGTAATTGGTTTTCGTCACGAGAAGGAGCTGTACAACCCTCTAAGTAACTTACATAACTTGACTCATCAGCGATGAGAAGTGTTCTTTCAAATTGCCCAGTTCCTGATTCGTTAATTCTAAAATAAGTTGATAATTCCATTGGACATTTTACCCCTTTGGGAATGTAACAAAATGAACCATCAGAAAATACCGCACTGTTTAAAGCAGCGTAATAATTATCTGTATATGGAACTACGGTTCCCATATATTTCTTAATTAATTCTGGGTGATTTTGAACCGCTTCAGAAAAAGAGCAAAATATAATACCTAGTTCCCCTAATTTATCTTTAAATGATGTTGCAACAGAAACTGAATCCATAACAAAATCAACAGCAACACCACTTAATTTTTTTTGTTCTTCAATAGAAATACCAAGTTTCTCCATAGTCTTAAGTAATTCTGGGTCAACTTCATCTAAACTTTGAAGCTCCTTTTTTTTCTTGGGAGCAGAATAATAGGAAATATTTTGAAAATCTGGTTTAGTATACTTAACGTGAGCCCAATCAGGCTCTTTCATTGTTTTCCAAATTTGAAAAGCTTTTAATCGGTAATTTAGAAGCCACTGGGGTTCCTTTTTTTTAGAGGAAATCAATTTCACAATATCCTCATTTAAACCAGTTGGTGCTTTGTCACTTTCAATATCAGTAACGAAACCAAACTCATAGGATTTATTATCTAATTCTTTTTTTAATTCTTTTTCAGTGTACGACATCTATAAACTTTATAATGAAAAACTTTCTCCACATCCGCAAGTTCTGTCAGCATTAGGATTGCTAAAGACAAAACCCTTACCATTTAAACCTCCTGAGAAATCTAATGTTGTTCCTACTAGATAAAGAAAACTTTTCTTATCAACGACAACCTCTACACCATTATCAGTGAAAGATTTATCATTTTCGTTGAGTAAATTATCAAAAGTGAGCTCATACATTAGTCCTGAACAACCTCCACCTTTAACACCAACTCTAATAAAATAACCCTCGTTCCCGTCATCTTTCATTAACTGTAGAGCTTGAGTTTTTGCATTTTCTGTTACTTTAATCATCTACCTCTATTTAGAATAATTATAAACTAACGCAAATATACCTCAAAATAAGAGATGAAAAAAGAAAAGTTTAAGAGTATTTCTCAACTAGATTAATTGTTAAACAGAAAACGAGCTGAATTTATAACTATTGGATTAAATTTGCAGACATGAAAGAACAAGATAAAAATATTGAACTCAAAGATTTAGGTGAATTTGGGCTTATAGAAAGGCTAACTAAAAAAATAAAAATCTTTCATGAAAATACAAAACTTGGACCTGGTGATGATTCAGCAATAATAAATTCAGATAAAGATATGTTAATCAGCTCTGATATGCTTGTTGAAGGAATTCATTTTGACATGGCTTTTACCCCTTTAAAACATTTAGGATATAAGTCGGTAATTGTAAATATTAGCGATATATATGCAATGAATGCAACTCCAAAACAAATAACAGTAAGTTTAGCAATCTCAAGTAAATATACCCTGGAAGCTATTGAAGAATTTTATGATGGTATTTTATTAGCCTGTGAAAAATATAAAATTGATATTATTGGTGGAGATTTAACTTCTTGTGTGAATGGTCTAACCGTATCAATAACAGCTATTGGCGAGGCGTTTACAAAAGAAATTGTTAAAAGGTCTGGAGCAAAAGAGAATGACTTGTTAATAACTACTGGCGATTTAGGAGGTGCTTACATGGGGCTAAATGTACTTCAAAGAGAAAAAGAAGTTTGGAAAAGTAATCCAAATATGCAACCAGAATTAGATGATTTTAATTATATTTTAGAAAGACAACTTAAACCGGAAGCAAGAAGAGACGTAATTGAATTTTTAAAAAAATGTGAAGTAATTCCAACAAGTATGATTGACATTTCAGATGGTCTTGCTTCTGAAATTTTTCATATTTGCAAGTCTAGTAACGTAGGTTGCCAACTCTATGAAGAAAAAATACCGATAGACTCTCAAACTTATCAAACTTCTATGGACTTTAACATTAACCCGACTGTATCTGCATTAAATGGAGGTGAGGATTATGAATTACTATTTACGATTAGTCAAAATGACTATGAAAAAATTAAAAATGATCCTAACATTACCGTAATAGGTCATATTACTAAAAAAGACGAGGGCATTAATTTAATTGGAAATGGGGACACATCAACACCTCTTAAGGCGCAAGGATGGAACCATTTCAATAAATAATATTAAATAGAATTATCAGATTCATCTAAAAACTGATATTGTAAGATACCAAGTTCAGTCATTGGTCTTACTGTAATCCATTTTTTATATTTTAAAAACCACTGACGTTGAATACTTTTTACTCCTTTTTTTAAGAAAGCATCAATAAAAGGATGAACATTTAATGAAATAGATTTTGCGATTCCCTCAACAATAATTGAATTAAGCATTGAATCAATCTCATCAACAATTAAGATAGAAGCCTGAACTTCGCCTTTACCAAGACATGTTGGACATGCTTCAGTAGTCTTTATTTCAGTTTCGGGACGAACACGCTGGCGTGTAAGTTCAACTACACCAAATCTACTTGGCGGCTGAATATTGTGTTTAGCTTTGTCATCCTTCATGAATTTTCTAAAACTCTCAATAAGCTTTTTATTGTTAACGCGATTATACATATCAATGAAATCAACAGCTACAATTCCACCCATATCCCTAAGCCTTAAAAGTCTAGCAATTTCTTCTGCAGATTCTAAATTGGTTTCTAAAGCATTTAATTCCTGGTCAACATTTGTAGCTTTTCTATTTCCGCTATTAACGTCAACAACATGCATTGCTTCAGTGTGATCAATTATTAAATATGCCCCAGACTTTAAATTAACTTTTCTTCCAAAGGTTGCTTTAATTTGCTTGTTAATTCCCCTACTTTCAAATAAGCTAACTTTTCCTTTATATAATTTAACAATCTCTTCTTTTTCTGGAGCTATTGTTTTTACATAATCTTTTAATTCAATGTATAAAGATTCATCATCAACATGAATACTTGTAAATTCTTTATTGAGTTCGTCTCTTAAAACAGTAGTAGCTCTATTCATTTCACCAAGAAGTTTTTTTCTAGGAGATGCATCTTTGAGCTCTTTAAACATTTTAGACCACTTTTGTTCTAAATCTCTAAGGTCTTGATCGAGTTCTGCAACTTTTTTATTTTGCGCGACTGTTCTAATAATGACACCAAATTTTCTTGGTCTAATACTATTGATTAGTCTTTTTAAACGATTACGTTCTGCTGGATCTTTTATTTTTTGAGAGATAGATATTTTTTCTGAAAAGGGTACCAAAACTAAAAACCTGCCAGGTATAGTAACTTCAGCACTAAGCCTAGGTCCTTTCGAAGAAATTGGTTCTTTAGTAACCTGAACGGCTATAATTTGGTTTGATGCAAGATGTTCTTTTATCTTACCATCTTTTAAAATATCCGCTTCAATTTTGTTATACCCTAACTTGTGGGTAGATTGTTTTCCAGATATAGATGCTTGAACAAATTTACTCATTGACCTATACTGAGGTCCAAGATCTAAATAATGTAAAAATGCATCTTTTTCATATCCAACATCAACAAAAGCTGCATTTAAGCTAGGAACAATTTTTTTAACTTTTCCTAAGTATACATCTCCTACATTAAAACGGTCATCAAGACCTTCTTTATGAATTTCAACTAATTTGTTATCATAAAGTAACGCAGTTACAACTTCGTCTGATGATGAATTTATTACTAATTCATACGACACGGTACCTCCTATCTGATTATAGCAAAGCGGTTACAGTAAATATATTATGAGAAAACTATTTGTTCTTGTGTCTGTTTTTTCTCAGACGTTTTTTTCTCTTATGTGTTGACATCTTATGTCTTTTTCTTTTTTTACCGCTAGGCATACTAATCTTTTAAATTATTATTAAATACTTTTTATTACTTCTTCAACTTATTTTTAACATCATTAACAAAAGTTTTAGCTGGCTTAAAAGTGGGAACAAAATGTTCTGGTATAATTAATGTGGTATTCTTAGAAATATCTCTACCAGTTTTTTCAGCTCTTTTTTTAATCACAAAACTTCCAAAACCTCGCAAATATACATTTTCACCACTTTTCATTGCATCAATAATAGTAGTCATTAGTGATTCTACTGTTGCTTGCACAGCAATTTTTTCAACACCTGTTTTATCTGTTATTTTTGAAACTAAATCTGCTTTTGTCATTGTAAAAAATATAGATTTACCAATTATTGGTTTGCAAATATAATTTTATTTATGAAAGCCAAAAAGTAAGCAATGAGTTTTTTATTTTTGTGTACATATGATTGATGAAGATTTTAGTCTTATTATAGTTAAATGGTACAATTTAAATAAAAGAAATTTACCCTGGAGAAATACTGTTGACCCATATAAAATATGGATTAGTGAAATAATTTTACAACAAACAAGAGTTGAACAAGGATTGCCATATTATAATAAATTTATTTTAAATTTTCCAAATGTTATTAAGCTTTCTCAGGCAAAAGAAGATAGAGTTTTGAAACTTTGGCAAGGTTTGGGCTACTATAGTCGAGCTAGAAACCTTCACTTTACTTCAAAATATATCACCGAAAAACTTAATGGAGAATTTCCAAAAAACTATGATGGTTTGATTAAATTAAAAGGAGTTGGTAAATATACTGCATCAGCTATTTCTTCATTTGCTTACAATGAAAAGAAAGCAGTTCTAGACGGAAATGTATTTAGAGTTCTAAGTAGATACTTTGGTATTTTTGAACCTATAGATAGTACTTTAGGTTTAAAACTATTTGAGGAAATATCATTTAAAAATTTGCCAATTAAAAATATCAATACTTACAACCAATCTATTATGGAATTTGGAGCTTTACAATGTAAACCAGTAAGTCCAAATTGTAAATTATGTCCACTAAATTTTAAATGTTGGGCATTTTTAAATAATAAAATATCAAGCTTACCAGTGAAAAATAAAAAGATTATTAAAAAAGACAGGTTTTTCAATTTCATTGTATTAGCAAATGAAAAATTTGTTTTCATAGAAAAAAGAATTAAAAATGATATATGGAAAAATCTATACCAATTTCCACTTTTTGAAAATTCAGATTTAAATTTTGAACCTTCAAAAGATTTAGTAAAAAATGGAGTTTTGTTAAAAAAAACTAAAATCAAACATATTTTAACTCATCAAAGATTGAATGTTGTTTTCTGGCATTACAATGTAAATAAACTTGAAAAAAACAAAAAATATAAAACAATTGAAATTAAAAAAATAGATCAATATCCAGTTCCTAAAATTGTTGAAAATTATATAGCTGAAAATTTAAGAATTGATATAATATAACTAAATTAGATATATAATATATGAACATGGCAGGTAGTGTAAACAAAGTAATATTAATTGGGAATCTTGGAAAAGACCCTGAAATCAGACATCTTGAGAATGGGGCTACTGTAGCAAATTTTTCAATAGCAACATCTGAGAATTATAAAGACAGAAAAACTGGAGAAAAGGTCTCTCAAACTGAATGGCACAATATTGTTGCCTGGAGAGGACTTGCAGAAATAGCAGAGAAGTTTATTAAAAAAGGAGACAAAATATATATTGAGGGAAAGCTTAAAACTCGAACTTGGCAAGATAAAGAAGGGAATAATAGATACTCAACTGAAGTAATTACTGATAATTTAACTATGCTGGGGAGTTCTGGTGAAGCGAAACCTAATTCTGAACCGGTTAAGTCTGAAGAAAGCGAACCTAAGCCAGTTGCTGAAAAAGAATTTTCTTCACCCGAAGAAAATGATGATTTACCATTTTAAACCAATAAAAAAAACTTGGAACTAATATTTAACCTATTTTATTTATTAAACCCACTTATAATTTTAAATTCTTTTAACTCTCAATTTTGGATAATGATGACATTAATGGTAATACTTGTTGTATTATCTGCTTTATTATCGGGTTCTGAAGTAGCAATTTTTGGATTATCTAACTCTCAAAAACTAAAATTAGTAAATGACAATAAAAATAAAAACAGTAGAAGAATTCTCAAATTAATTGAAAAACCCAAAAAACTCTTAGCTACAATTCTAATTGGAAATAATTTAGTTAACGTTGCAATCGTAGTAATATCATCATTAGTGGTGAAAAATATTTTACCCAAAGGGCCTGAAAACTCTTTTACAAACTTTATTATTCAGGTTGTTTTAGTAACTTTTATAATATTATTATTTGGAGAAGTTATTCCAAAAGTTTATGCCAATAGCTATAAAATCAAGTTCTCTAGACTAATGGCACTACCACTATCAATTCTGAAAATTATTTTTAATCCATTAAGTAATTTATTGATTTCTAGCACTTCAATTATTGACAAAAGAATTGATAAAAAAATTGAACTTCTAAATCCTGAAGAGCTTCAACATGTTCTAGCACTCACAAAAGATAGCGTTGAGAATAATGAAGAGAAGAAAATACTAGAGGGGATTTCGAAATTTGGTAATACGGATGTTAAGCAAATTATGACTCCAAGAACTGATGTAGTTGCTTTTAGAAAAGATTTAGATTTTAAATCATTAATCAATGAACTTAAAACAACAAAGTTTTCTAGAATTCCAGTTTATGAAGAGAGTTTTGACCATATCAAAGGGATTTTATACGTTAAAGACTTGCTAGGAAAAATTAATGAGAAGTCTAAATATGACTGGAGTAAACTTTTAAGAGATGCAAAGTTTGTTCCCGAAAATAAAAAATTAGATGACTTACTTAAAGAATTTCAAGAAGAGAAAACTCATATTGCTATTGTAGTAGATGAGTACGGAGGCTCCTCTGGAATTGTTTCTTTAGAAGATGTACTTGAAGAAATTGTTGGCGACATAACCGATGAATTTGACGATAGGGATGTGACTTTTTTAAAAATTGACGATCGAAACTATATTTTTGATGGGAAAACTTCACTAGTTGATTTTTATAAAATTTTAAACGTTGATGGGAAAATATTTGAAAAAGCTAAAGGAGAATCAGATACTTTGGCTGGCTTTTGTATAGAACAAGCTGGTAAAATTTTATTAAAAAATGAAAAAATAACTTATAATAAATATACTTTTACTATTGAGGCATCTGACAAAAGAAGAATTAAAAAAATAAAAATAAGAATTGACTAGTTTTTTACAATATTCTTTAATTCTTATCTCTTTTATTTCCTTGAGCTGTGATAATCAAGAAGAGTATCCAAAACCAAAAAGCTATTTACGAATTGACTTCCCTAAAAAAGAATATTATACCATTAGTGATAGTTGTTGTTTTATATTTAAACTTCCTGACTACTCTTCTTGGGAGCAAAAATTCAAAAATTATCCTACATGTAGCAAAACAATAATTTTTCCCAAATTTAAAGCTGAAGTTTTATGTGAATATTTCAAATTAAATAATGACTTAATAGAAATGTCGGAAAGTTTTAGAAAAATGGTTTATGAACACAGCTTTAAATCTTCAGCAATTATGGAAAGGGTATGGGAAGATAGAGATAATAACGTATTTGGATTAGCATACGAAATTAAGGGAAATACTGCATGTAATTATGCATTTACAATTACAGATAGTAGTAAACACTTTTTTGTAGGTCAGTTATTATTTCAAACTAAACCTAATTATGACTCATTAGAGCCAAGTATAGAATATATTATAAAAGATCTTAAAGAAATGATTTCTTCATTTAGGTGGGTTAACTAAAAGCTTGTATTCCAGTAACATCAAAACCCGTAATCAAAAGATGGATATCGTGAGTTCCCTCATAGGTAATTACAGATTCTAAATTTGCCATGTGTCTCATCACAGAATATTCGTTCATAATTCCCATTGCACCGTGAATCTGTCTTGCTTCTCGCGCTACTTTTAAAGCCATATCAACATTGTTTCTTTTAGCCATAGATATTTGAGGGGAAGTTGCTCTGTCTTCATTTTTGAGTTGTCCGAGCCTATATGTTAGAAGTTGAGCCTTAGTTATTTCTGTAATCATTTCAGCTAATTTTTTTTGAATCAATTGAAAACTAGCAATAGGTTTTCCAAACTGTATTCTTTCCTTAGAGTATCTTAATGCTGAATCATAACAGTCCATTGCTGCTCCAATAGCTCCCCAGGCAATTCCATACCTGGCAGAATCTAAACACATTAATGGAGCACCTAACCCATCTTTATTTGGCAAAATATTTGCTTTTGGAACTTTAACATTATTAAATATTAATTCTCCAGTAGCAGATGCTCTTAAAGAATGTTTTCCATGCATTTCTGGTGTTTGAAAACCTTCCATACCTCGTTCTACAATAACACCTTTAATTCTGTTACTTGGGTCTTTTGCCCAAACAACTGCGATATCAGCAAAAGGCGCATTAGAAATCCACATTTTAGCTCCATTTAAAATTATATGATCACCATCTTCAGTAAAATTAGTAGTCATTCCCCCTGGATTAGAACCAAAGTCTGGCTCTGTTAAACCAAAGCAACCAATCATATCACCACTTGCTAATTTTGATAAATATTTTTTTCTTTGCTCTTCATTGCCAAATTTCCATATGGGATACATTACTAACGAACTTTGAACAGATGATGTAGATCTTAGTCCAGAATCACATCTTTCGAGTTCTTGCATAATTAGTCCATAAGATATTTGGTCCAATCCAGCACCACCGTATAATTCAGGAATATAGGGGCCAAAACCACCTATACCTGCAAGACCTTTTAATATTTGATTTGGAAATTCTGATCTTTCATAGTAATCTTCAATTATTGGAGATACTTCTTTTTTTACCCAAGCTCGAGCTGAATCTCTGATTAATTTATGTTCATCAGATAAAAGCTCGTCCATAAGGTAGTAGTCGTGTCCTTGATATTGATCTTTACTCATTTTAATAATTTTTACAAATGTATAGGTAATTAAAATTCTATTGTCAAATGTTGATGGATTTTTTTAAAATAACGTTGTGGAAACTTAACTATTAGTATTTATAAGTTCTAATTCCTTATTTTTGATTTAAATAGATAATTTGATTCCCCAAGAAACAATAGGTAAAATATTTGATTCTGCAGATATAGTAGAAGTTATTGGTGATTTTATTCATTTGAAAAAATCGGGTTCAAACTTTAAAGGGTTAAGCCCTTTCGCAAATGAGAAAACTCCCTCTTTCATGGTTTCACCAGGAAAAAGAATATTCAAAGATTTTAGTTCTGGAAAGGGAGGTAATGTTGTTACGTTTCTAATGGAGCATGAACAATTATCTTACCCTGAAGCTTTAAAATGGCTAGCAAATAAATATAATATTGAAATTGAAGAAGCTGAAGAAACTAAGGAGCAAATTGAGGCAAAACACCAAAAAGAAGCCTTATACTTAGCCCACCAATTTGCCAGCGAGTTTTTTAAAACATCATTAAAAGATTCTAATGAAGGGAAATCTGTTGGACTATCTTATTTAAAGAAAAGAGGATATAATTTAAATACAATAGAAGAATTTGAGTTAGGATATTCACCTGATGATTATAATGCTTTAGAAAATGAAGCAAAAAAAGCAAATTATAGTCTAGGACCATTAAAAATATCAGGACTTATTAAAGAGGGTGAAAAAGGTAATTATGATTTTTTTCGAGGAAGAATAATTTTTCCTATTCACAATATAACAGGAAGAATAATAGGATTTGGAGGAAGGACACTTAGAACCGATAAAAAAGTGGCTAAGTATTTTAATTCTCCAGAAAGTGATATTTACAATAAAAGCAATGTACTTTATGGGTTATTTCAATCAAAAAATGAAATAATTAAAACTGATTCTTGTCTTCTTGTAGAGGGTTATACAGACGTGATTTCATTACACCACAACGGAATTAAAAATGCAGTGTCTTCTAGTGGAACTTCCCTTACAGAAGGACAAATTAGACTCATTAAAAGATTTACAAATAATATAGTTATTCTTTATGATAGTGATCCTGCTGGGATTAATGCATCCTTCAGAGGAGTTGATATGATACTAAAAGCGGGATTAAATGTTAAAGTAGTGCTTTTTCCTGAAGGAGAAGATCCTGATAGTTATGCACACCAACTTTCAAATGAAGACTTTAAATCATACTTAAATGATAATCAAATTGATTTCATTTCATTTAAAGCAAATCACTTGCTTGAAAAAACAAAAAATGATCCAATAAATATTTCCAAAACTATTAATGATATAATAATATCAATTTCTATTATACCTGATGCAGTTTCAAGATCAGTTTACATCAAAAAAACAGCTCAAATTTTTGAGATGGATGAAGAGCTTCTAATTAATGAAGTAAGAAAAAAATTAAGACCAAATGAGAATTTTCAATCTTCAAATTCACTTCCTTCGCTAGCATCTAAAAATCTTCCTAGCAAATCATTTCAAAAAGGAATAAAACACGACCTAAGCAAACAAGAAGAAGACCTCATAAGATTAATGTTAACTTATGGTGCTCACTCAATTAAAATTGAGGTTTTAAACGAAAATGAGAAATCTACAGTAGAATATCCTTTAGCTCAATTTATTGTTGAAGAAATTTTAACCGATAAATTATCATATGAAAATGAAAAATATCAGTTAGTTTTTAATGAGTTTTTGGAGGGGCTGGAAAAAGGCTTGATTTTAAATGAGCAACATTTTGTTCAAAATCATAACTTAACTAGTTTAGTTGCAGATTTAACAACTTCTCAAAATATTTTAAGTGAGAATTGGGAAAAGAAACATCAAATTCATACTAAAATTGAATCTGAAAGATTAAAACAAGCTGCAGAACAAGCGGTATTTATTTTCAAATTAAGAGTTACCGAAAATTTAATATTGGATAAACAAAAAGCCTTAAAAGAAATGAATCCGGAAGAAGATAATGAATCAATATTGAAAGAAATTAAGGAATTAATAAAAGTCCGTAATATATTTGCAGACGAATTAGGTATCATAGTAACACAATAAATTATGAGTTTTATAGATTATTTTAGTTTAGAACATATTCTTAATTTAAGTCTTTTCGGAGTAGTAATCTTGTTTTGGCTTATTTTAAATAATTGGATAAATAAAAATCTAGAACGTTTTTTAAAACAAAAGGGCTGGTTAGTAGAGGGAAGAGAAAAAAATATTAAAAAGCTAATAAAGCAAGTTCTTTTACTGATATGTAGTTTAATTGCTCTTGAATCTCTTATAATTGGCCACCAAGAGTTTTCAATAAGCAATATTACTCACATGGAATTATTCGGATTTGACTTTGAAGCAAAAGCAGATGGAAGTTACGATAGATTTAGTTTTACAATTGGAAGTGTATTTTATCTAATATTTGTCATAGTAATTTCAAAAATTTCTATTAGTATTTTTAGAGTCTTAATTTACAGATCAACAAAAGAAAAAAAGTGGATTGATGAAGGTGGAACTTACACTATTGTTCAGTTAAGTAAATATGTGATATATTCTATTGCTGGTATTGTTGCAATTCAAGGTGTGGGAATTGATATTACCTTTTTAATAGCTGGTTCTGCGGCTATTTTTGTGGGAATTGGGTTTGGATTACAGTCTATTCTAGGAGACGTGTTTTCTGGAATAATTCTTTTATTTGACGGAAGTATTAAGGTAGGTGATGTTGTTGAAATGCCTAACCAAGAAATTTGTAAAATAAATCAAATATTCATTAGAACCTCTCAGTTAAAAACCTTAGACGGAAAAACTATTATTGTTCCTAATGGCTATCTAACTAGAGAAAGTGTAATTAATTGGAGTATAAGCGATAAAGTAACTAGGTTTCATATTTCTGTAGGTGTAGCGTATGGTTCTGACACTCAGCTAGTAAAGGAAGTCTTGTATAAATCCGCTCTCAAACATCCATTAGTTGAAAAAAGAAGAAATATAACAATTGAACTTGAGGATTTTGGAGATCACGCTTTAAGATTTAAAGTATATTTCTGGGCTAAACAAACATGGGAAATAATTAATATAAAAAGTGATATAAGATTAGCCATTGATCAAGCATTTAGAAATAATGAAATTAAAATTCCTTTTCCTCAAAGAGATCTTCATTTGGTTTCCGACTCTAGAAAGGATTAAACTAGATTAACATCTTTAATATTTATTTGCATTTTTTTATTTCCCCTAAAGATATTTTCATCAACTGTTCCAACGACATTTACAGTTTGCCGGCCACCAAATAATTTAAAAGCTGAACTACTATTAAACCATATACCATCTATTGATTTATTTTCAGAATAATCAAAAAATACAAATTTCAAATGCTTCTCACCAACTACTTTAACTGGTGATAAAATTAGTAGCTTTTTAAATAAAAAAACTGGTTTTGGGTTGCCTATTCCAAAAGGTTCCATTTGCTTAATAATACGATAAATTTTAGGGGTTTTTAAATGGTCATTGTCTTTAAAAAGATCATTTAAAGACAACTCAGTGTCAATTATAATTTTAGGGATTAAATCATCTTTTTTTATAAACTTTCTGACTTCTTTTTCAAAATCTATTTTAAAAGCTTCTAAGTTTTCTTTTTTAAGGCTTAATCCTGCTGCATATTTATGACCTCCAAACCTTACGAAATAATGTTTTAAATTTTCTAAAACTGTATATATGTCAAAGCCTTTTACAGACCTAGCTGACCCTGTTATAATTTCATCATTTCCAGTAAGAACTATGGTTGGTTTATAAAAATGTTCAATAATTCTTGAAGCAACTATTCCCACTACCCCTTTGTGCCATTTATTTGAAAATACCACGTTTGACAATCTATCTTTGGGTAGCGCTTCTAGTTCAACTAAAGATTCATTTGTTATTAATTCATCTAATTGTCTTCTTTGGTCATTAATAATTTCAATTTTATTCAAACTTTGCTCTGCCTGGTCTGAATCAGATATTAAATATTCTGCTGCAATTAAAGCAGTTTCCAACCTTCCGGCAGCGTTAATTCTAGGAGCAATTTTAAAAATTAAATCTCCAATATTAATGTTATCATACTTTTTTAACTTAGAAAAAAGAATTGAAAATGGTTCGATTGGACTTTTATTTATCTCATGAAGACCTAAGTGAGCAATTAATCTATTTTCATTTACTAATGGAACCACATCTGCTGCTGTTGCCACAGCGGCAAGTTGATAAAAAGGACTGAAATCAATTTTAACGTCAAATTTGCTAACATAACTCTGAATCAATTTTAAACCTACTGTGCATCCACATAGACCTTTAAAAGGGTAATGACAATCCGCCTGTTTGGGATTTAAAATAGAATATGCATTTGGTAAAATACTACTTGGGTTGTGGTGGTCACAAATAATTAAATCGATTTTCTGGTCTTTAAATGCTTTTGCAGCCAAAAAATCTTTAATTCCACAATCAAGAGCAATTATTAAATTAATCTTATTTTTAATAGCCCACTTAACACTATTTAAAGAAATGCCATATCCTTCTTTTTCTCTATGGGGTTGATAATAAAAGACATTTGCTTTTAAACTTTTTAAAAAGCGAACCATCATTGCTACAGAACATGTGCCATCAACATCGTAATCTCCGTAAATTAAAATATTTTGTTGGGTTTTAATAGCTTCATTTAATCTAGTAACAGATTCTTCCATTCCTTTCATCAAAAACCCGTCGTGAAATTGTTTTTTATTAGGTCTAAAATAATTTTGAGCGGAATCAAAGTCATTTATTCCACGAGCAACTAAAATTTTTGAAATTACCGAGGAGACTTTTAAATCTTTTTCCATTGCAAGGCAAAGATTATGATCTAATTCAGTTTCTTTCCAAAGAAATTTGTTTGTCTGCATTTATAATAATTCTTAAAAACTTAAATATATGTCTTAACAACATAAAATTGATACGCACCCATAATTTATTGTGAAATAAGTTAACAAAACACTTTAGAAAGTTAATTTGTGGTAATATTGATATATATGAGTACAATAGATTATTACAATTGGAGATATGCAACTAAAGAATTTAATTCAAAAAAGAAAATAACAAATTCTGATTTAGAAATAATTAAAGAATCTATACGACTGTCTCCATCTTCGTACGGATTACAACTATTCAAAGTATTTATTATTGAAAGTCAAAAATTAAAAGATAAATTAAGAATAGTATCCTTTAATCAATCTCAAATATCAGATGCCTCTCATTTATTTGTTTTCTGTAACTACACTAAAGTATTAGAAAAAGATATTGATTTATATATTCAAAATAAATCATTAATTCAGCAGATGCCAATAACTAAAAATGAAGGATACGGAGTTTTTTTGAAAAAAAATCTACTTAAAAAAGAAACTGAAGAAACTTCTATTTGGACCAACAACCAAGTTTATATTGCCCTAGCTAATTTAATGACCACATGTGCATCGTTGAAAATAGATTCTTGTCCTATTGAAGGATTTGAAGCTTCAAAATACAATGAAATATTAAATATTAATGAAAGAAATATGAATGCAGCTGTTGTTTGTGCAGTTGGCTACAGATCAAAATTAGATACTTCTCAGCATGAAAAAAAAGTAAGAAAATCTTCACAAGATTTATTTGAAATTATTTAGTTAATGGATTTGTCTAAAAAAATTAATCAAATCATAACACTTTGTATTTTAGGTTTAATTTGGGGAAGCTCCTTTATTTTAATGAAAAAAGGGTTAAGTACGTATTCACCAATAGAAATTACGCTTTATCGAATTTTTATTGTTTTTATTGTTTTTTTTCCTTTGGGAATAAGAAGCTTTTTTAAAATACCTAAGAAAATAGCTTTTATCTTATTAGTCTCTGCTGTAATAGGCAGTGTAATACCCTATTTTTTATTCATTAAAGCCCAAACAAAAATTGACAGTTCTTTAAACGGTATTTTAAACTCAATAACACCTCTTTTTACTTTACTATTTGGAGTTGTATTATTTAAACAGAAAACTAATTTAAGAGCTGTGACTGGAGTTGTAATTGGATTAGTTGGAGCAACAGGACTTATATTTTTAAGTAAAGAAGGTGGGGTTTGGTCTAATTCTTATTTGTATGCAATATTACCTGTTCTGGGCTCCGCTTGCTATGCGTTAAATATTAACATAATTAAAACATATCTTCAAAATATTCCTGCTTTAAAAATAACAAGTTGGTCTTTTATATTTATAGGTCCAATTGCTGGATTAGTCCTTTTTTTTAAGACTGACTTTACGGATCATTTAATCTATGATGACCCGAATTATTTAAATTTTATTTGTATAAATATTCTAGGTGTTTTAGGAAGTGGGCTTGCTTTTTGGGTTTTTAATTTATTAATTAAAGAAACATCTTCTGTATTTGCATCTTCGGTAACTTACTTAATTCCAATAGTTGCAATTTTTTGGGGAATTATAGACGGTGAAATTTTTGGATTATTTCAAGGTATTCTTTGCGTGGTTATTTTTTGTGGAATCTATTTAATAAAATCAAAACCATTAAAACCTTCTAAATAAATTTTAGATTTCTCCAATAAACTCAATTAGTAGATTATACAAGTCTTCTATTTTATTAAGAGGCAATGTCTCTGATTTATCAAATGGATCATGGTAAGCTTTAATTCCTCCCATTGTATAAATAAAAATCGAAGGGACTTTTTTAACAGAAAACCAATAGTGATCTGAATTTGGAGCCTGTCCTCGAATTTTTATTTTTTTGAAAGCATTTAATTGAGAGTTGATTTTTCCAATTTGTTTAGCTGCTTTTTCTTGTTCTAGAGCATTTACTATTGCAATTCCATCTTCCCCTGTTCCAACAATATCTAAATTTATTAAAAACTGCACTTTTTTTAAATCTATTAAAGGGTTATTTGTAAAATACTTTGAACCCTTTAATCCAGCTTCTTCCGCTCCAAAACAAATAAATATAATATTGTATTTACTCTTAATTTTAGAATAATAAGTGGCTAAGTTTAAGAGCAAGCTTATGCCACTCGCGTTATCATTAGCTCCAGGAAATTTGACGTCTCCCATCATTCCTAAATGATCATAATGAGCGGAAATTATTATAGATTTTCTGCATTTTCCTTTAGCCTTTCCAATGATATTTTGAGTGTTTAAATCATTAATAAATTTATTTTTCAAATGAATATCAACTTCCTTAAAATTATTATTTAATGCCTCTCTATTAATATTAATTATTGGAAATTTAGAGACATAGTCAGCTACTGACCATTGTAATTTATTGCTTGTAATCCAGAATATAGGAAAATGATTTTTTAAGATGTTTTTCACTTCGTTGTATAATGAAATAGTATCTCTATTAGTTATATTAGAAACATCAATGGAAACAATTGATTGGTTATAAAGACTTTTGCTATTTAAATGTGATTTCCAATTTTTTAGATTTGTTTTAATTACTTTAAAGGATCCATCAATAGCACAAGAATGAGGATCTATCATAAAATCTTTACCTGGAATTAGTTTATGACCATCTAATTTTAAATCTATTTTATATGGAAATGTATTAACATCAATTTTAAAACTTTGTATGTAATTAGTTTTGCCCAAAGGCTCTAAGTTGATTTTCTCAAATTCATCAACTAAAAAATTGGCTGCTTTTAAATGTCCATTATCAACATAGCCCCTTCCTTTAAAATAGTCACTACAAAGTGTATCAACATAATAAGAAAAGTTTGGGTTTTGACCAGAAAAGTGAATTGATATAAAAAGAAAAGGAAGAAGAAGATACTTACTCATTAATTATGATATCTTCTTTGAACTAAGATATTTAATCTTTTGAAATGATTTGATTTTGAATTCCAGCTGTACTTTTTAAGTAATGTTTTATTTAAATAATTATTTGCTTGATCTATATTTTCAAAATCATTTAATTCATTTATTGATTCTAAATAAGCATCATTATCGCCTGAAAACAAATTTTCGGTTATTAAATACTTTTCATTAATACCAATTTCTTTGGTTAGATCTAATATTGGCTGTTGCCCAAATTGATCCGCTAATGAGGTCTGAGGACTTATAGAGTGAATATCATTAATAGATTTTAAGTTTTTCTGATCAATGACATCAACTTTTTCAGTTTTGGCCTCTTCCTCTACAATAACATCAATTAAATTGATTTGATTTTTTTCAACTTTATTAGTTTCATCATTTAAAACATTAGAACTTGTGTTGTTATTTAAAGTATGATTTTCTGCAAGATATTGAAGTACGGCAAGTCTTTCGTGAAGTTGCCTTGATGAATCCAAAAGATATTGAATATCATCAGTTTTTAGATCTCCACTATTTAATTTAAGGACTCCATCTTTTAACTCATTTACTAAACTTTCTAACGATTTAAAATTAAACTCATCCATAATATTAAGATTACAATACAAAATTCAATATTTTTACATCATTGTGAATGTTATTATTTGAATGTTATCAACATAACATTTTGATTAATTTTCTCGTTAGATATAATTAAAGCAAAATAAATTGCAAATTAACAACTCGTATACTTTAAGAAAAATTGCTGAAATAACAGGTGGGAAATGCATTGGAAATGTAGATTCAACTATAAATAATATTCATTTTGATAGTAGAAGATTTGTAAAAAATAATAAGCATTTATTTATAGCATTTAATACAAATTTTAACGATGGACATCTTTATATAAATGAAGTTTACAAAAGTGGAATTAAACAATTTATTACTCATACAAAACCAGATGATTTAAAAAGTGACGCTGGATATTTAATAGTTAATAATACATTAATTGCATTGCAAAAATGGGCGTCTTTTCATAGGGAAAAATTTAATTTTCCTGTGCTTTCAATATCTGGTAGTTATGGAAAAACTGTGATAAAAGAATGGATCAATTATATTGCAGAAGAAAAATTAAATATAATTAGAAGTCCTAAAAGCTATAATTCACAATTTGGAGCAGCACTAACTCTACTATCAATGAAAGAAAATAACCAATTAGCAATTGTAGAGACTGGTATTTCCAAGCCTGGGGAAATGAGTTTGATGAAGAAAATGATTCAGCCATCACATGTTATATTGTCTAATATCGGTAATGAGCATCTAGAAAACTTTAATTCAATTGATGAACTTCGATTAGAAAAAGAAAAAATTTTAGAAAATACATGTTTTACTTATTTTAAGGATTACAAACAACTAGATTCAAACCGAAGTATTAAGGAAAATGGACAAGAAATAAGTTGGATTTATAATCTAAAGAAAGAAACCTTTTTTCTTAGGCAAAAAGATGAATTCTCAGCTAAAAATTTTATTTGCTGTTTGAGTTTCTTAAATCAGATTAGTTTTGACGTTCAACAAATTAAAAAACTCTCTCCTTTTCTTCCAGAAATTGCACTTCGTTTTGAAAAAAAAGCTGGAATAAATCAATCAACAATTTTTAATGACTCCTATCAAAATAATATTCAGTCTTTAAAAATTGCACTAGAAACTTTAAAATCTGAATCTGTAAGTTCTAAATCAACTTTAATACTGGGAGACTTAGATGAGAAAAATATTAATTACAATGATTTAGTTGATTTAATTAAATCTTATAAATTATATCGATTTGTAGGAATAGGAAAAGAAATTTACAAAAATCGAAAATCCTTTATTGGTGAATCATCTTTTTTTGAAGACGAAAGTTCATTTTTTAAGGAATTTAATTCTTTTAAATTCGACAATGAATGTATTTTAATTAAGGGTAAAAAAGCAACTGATTTTCAAAAAATATCATTGAGACTGGAAGAAAAAAAACACAATACGGTTCTTGAAATTAATCTAAGTAATTTAATTAAAAATTTAAATTACTACAGAAATATAGTTCCAAACAAGACCAAACTATTAGTGATGATTAAAGCTGCAGGATATGGAACTGGACTAATAGAATCTGCAAAAATCTTAGAAAAAAATCATATTGACTACTTAGGAGTTGCTTATACAGACGAAGGTGTAGAGTTAAGAAAAAAAGGATTAAAGTCTCCCATTTTAATTATGAATGTCGAGCAGAAATCTATGGATAATCTTATAGAAAATAATTTAACTCCTTCAATACATGACATTAGTCAACTGGATGAACTTACTAAAAAACTTATAACACTTGGAATTAAAAATTTCCCAATTCATATAAAATTAAATACTGGTATGAATAGAATGGGATTTGACCCAAATGAAATTAATAAGTTATGCAGCTTTTTATTCTGTCAACCTGAGATTAAAGTGGAAGGGATTTTCAGTCATTTAGCTGCTAGTGACCTTGAAAATGGTAAAAAACTAACCCAAAAACAGTTTAAATTATTCCACGAATTATCATCTGAAATTGAATCAAAATTAAGTGTTAATTCAATGAAACACATATTAAATACTTCCGGGATTGAAAACTATATAGACCACAGTTTGGACATGGTTAGATTGGGGATTGGACTCTATGGTGTATCTAAAAATGAAAGGCTTTCTAATGTTGCTTCTTTGGTTTCTAAGATCTCTAAAATAAGAAATATTATTAAGGGAGATTATATAGGATATGGAATAAATAATATAGCTAAAAAAGATATTACAATTGCAATTATTCCAATTGGTTATGCGGATGGTTTTTCAAGATTATTTGGGAATGGTAACGGACATGTTTGGATAAATAATAGTTTGCATTCAACTGTTGGAAATATTTGTATGGATATGATGTTTATAGATGTCACAAATAAAAAAGTAAAAATAAATGATCGAGTAGAAATTTTTGGAAATAATTACTCTATTATAGAAATGGCAAAATCAATAAATACAATTCCTTATGAAATTATTAGTACTATTTCGAACAGAGTAGTCCGGGTTTACCAAAAAGATTAATGAAAAAGAAATTTCTTTCAAATTTATTACTTGTTCTTATATTAAATGTTGTTATAAAACCTTTATATATACTAGGTATTGATGCTGAAATATTAAAAATTACTGAGCAAAATGACCCTGGTTCTTACGGAACTTATTTTTCGCTTTTGAGCTTATCATTTATTTTTAATATTATACTTGATTTGGGAGTTAATAGCTTCAACACTAGAAATATTGCTCAAAACAATCAATTATTAGAAAAGCATTTTTCAAGAATTTTCTCACTAAAATTAATTCTTTGTTTGTTATACATTATAGTACTAATTTCAGTAGGTTTTATTTTTGACTTTTCATCTTTAGAAATGAGATGGTTGGCTGTCATAGGTTTCAATCAAATTTTAATTGCTTTAATTCTATTTATAAGATCTAATTTATCTGCATTATTATTATTTAAAAAGGATAGTATATTATCAATTATAGATAGGTTAATATTAATTTTATTTTGCGGTTATTTTCTTTGGGCAAAAAAAACAAATGAAATAGTAACTGTAGAGTTTTTTATTTTATCTCAAACTCTTGCCTATTTAGGAACAGTAATCATCGGATTTATTTTATTGATTAAGTATTCAAAGGTTCCTAGAATTAAATGGGACACCATTTTTTTCTCTATCATAATAAAAAAGAGTTTTCCTTATGCATTGTTAATTTTTTTAATGTCCGTTTATTACTACTCTGATGTAATTATGGTGGAAAGGCTAAGAGGAAATATTGAAGTAGCTAGTTATGCTCATGGATATAGGTTTTTTATGGCATTTAATATGTTAGGAGTTTTATTTGCCGGATTACTGTTGCCAATATTTTCCAAGCTAATTAATGAGAAAAAAAATATTGTACCAGTAACTTGGTTGTCTTTTAAACTAATCTACTTTTTTGCATTGATTATTTGCGTTTCTATATGGAACTTCAAATCCCAAATTATTAATTGGAGATATGAAATTAATGGGTCATCGTTAGTGCATTCAAGCGAAACTTTTGGATGGTTAATGGTTTCTTTTTTAGCCATCTCTTGTAACTATATATTTGGCACATTATTGACTGCAAATGGAAGTTTAAAACAATTAAATGTATTAGCTGTTTTTGGTATAATAATAAACATTTCTCTTAACCTGATATTAATTCCAATAAAAGGTTCGGAGGGAGCTGCCTTTGCTAGTGCCTTTACACAGTTTTTTATTCTATTTTTTCAAGTAGGCTTGTGTTTCAAATTTTTTAACTTTAGTTTTAAACTAAATTCTTTTATTCAAATTTTATTATTTACTGTTTTCTTTACGATAATTATTTTTGTCCTAGAAAAATATTTTATTATTGTTTGGAACGAAAAGCTATTGATAAGCTTATTTACAGGTATATTATTAGGCCTTTCATTAAAGCTAATTAGTTGGAAGCAATTCTATCAGCTTCTAAAAACCTCAAAATCGTGACTAAGGCTGTTAATTTGTTGGGCAGAATACTATAACTTACATTTGTAAATGAAAAATAAAAAAATGGATTCATCACAAAATCAATCATACGACTTAATATTTTTTTTATGGAAGAATAAGATGCCTTTAATAATCGTAGGACTAATTTCATTACTAAGTTCTTCAATTATCTCATTTATGATTGAAGAAAAATTTGAATCTACTGCTTCACTATATCCAACCAAAACAAGTTCTGTTAGTATTAGCAGAAATATTTCAGAAGATCAAAGTATTTCAAAATTTGGTGAGGATGAAGAGGCAGAGCAAATGCTTCAAATTCTTGAGTCCAGCTCTGTTAGAATGAAAATAACTGAAAAGTTTAATCTATTAGAACATTATGATATTGATTTAAACTCAAAATTTAAAAATACCAAGCTAAAAGAAAAGTATTTAGAAAATATAAATTTTAAAAGGAATAATAATGGTGCCGTGTTAATTACTGTTTTGGATAAGAACCCAGATACTGCTGCATTAATTGCTAATGAAATCACTTCGATTTTTGACAATATAAAAAACGATATGATTCACGAAAGAGCTAGAGAAGATTTCATAATTAAAAAAAATAAGTTAAAAAAAATTACCAGTCAAATTCAAGATTTAAAAGATACATTATCTAAATTATCTTTATTAGGGGTGGTTAGCAATGATTCATATAGAGCTTTAACAGAGGGTTTTGTTAATGCTAAAGATTCAGAAATAAAAAAATCTTTTAAAGAGAAAATGGATATGACTGAAAAATATGGTTCAGTTCTGATGTCTTTACAAATTAAATTCCAATTGTTTTCTGAAAGGCATCATACTTTAGAGATATCATATGATCAGGCATTAACTAATGTAAACAGTAATATATCTCACAAATTTATTGTTGAGAAAGCATACCCTTCCGAAAAAAAAGCATATCCAATTAGGTGGCTAATTGTTATAATGTCAACTTTTTCTTCTATTTTATTTGCAATTGCAGTAATCCTGATAAATAATAAAATTGCACTTTTAAAAAATTAATGATTACAGGATTTCTAAGCAAAAGAATTTCATACACATTGATGTTTTTATTCATCTTTTTGAATTCTATATTGCTTTATTATGGCATATATGTTTTATTAGCTATTCCTATCCTAATTTTAGTAATCTACTTATTCATTTTTAGATTAGACTTAGTTTTTTTACTTATTGTCTTTTGCGCACCATTATCTTTTAATTTTGAAAACTTAAACTTATTGGGATTAGGTTTTTATTTTCCTACAGAACCATTATTAGTTATTTTTACAACTATTTTAATTTTAAAATCCTTACATCAAAAAAGTTTAAAAAAAAATATTTTACAATACAAAGATCCTATTATCTTACTTATTTTAGTTCAATTAATCTGGATTTTTACCTCATCAATTACAAGTGAAATACCATTAGTTTCTTTTAAATTCTTGTTATCGAGAAGCTGGTTTATAGTTCCAATGATATTTTACGGAATTCATTTCTTCAATGGTGGTGAGAGACCCATAAAACAGTTTTTTATAGTATTCTTATCTTCAATTGTAATTGTTACTCTCTATACATTAATAAATCATTCAATGAATAGTTTTAGCGAAGAATCAGGTCATTGGGTAATGTGGCCTTTTTTCAAAGACCATACTTCATATGGAGCCATTTTAGCATTGAGTATCCCTATAAATATATGGTTGATATATGAATCGAAAAAAAATCTTCTGCGTTACTTTTTATTAACCAGCTTAATTATTCTTTTCGTTGGACTATACTTTAGCTACACAAGAGCTGCATGGTTAAGTATTATCTTAACATTTGGTGTGTTTTTACTTTATTATTTTAGAATAAAGTTGAAGTTTCTTATCATTCTGTTTATCATACCATTATTATTTGTAATAATTAACTTAACTGATATTTCTTACTTAATTCAAAAAAATGATGCAGAACATACTACAGAAAATTTTTCTGAAAGAATAGAATCTATGTCTAATATCTCATCTGACGCATCAAACTTAGAGCGGCTAAATAGGTGGAATTGTGCAATCAAATTATTTTATGAAAAACCATTTTTTGGTTGGGGTCCTGGAACGTATAGTTTTGTATATGCGCCCTTTCAAAGTTCAAAAGATTTAACAATTATAAGCACTAATTTTGGAGATGGAGGAAATGCACATAGCGAATACCTAGGGCCACTTGCTGAACAAGGATTTATGGGGTTTATAATTAACTTAGTTTTAATTGGTTTAATTTTTACATCTACTGGATTATTCTATATAAATTGTGAAAATCAATTCTATAAAAACTTAACATTGATGATAATCTTATCATTAACTACATATTTCACACATGGAGTTTTAAATAACTATTTAGATACTGATAAAGCTGCTATTCCAGTTTGGGGGCTAGTAGCTCTTTTTGTGGCAATAAAAACTTATTTAATTTCAAACAGTGAGCAGACAACGTATTAATTATATGTTGTAAATATTTAATATTGTTAATGGTGAAATCAAAAAAAATATTTCAGTGTATTAGTTGCGATAATGAAAGTAGTAAATGGACTGGCAAATGTGTTAATTGTGGAGAATGGAATACAGTTTCAGAAAGAACTGTTGCAAAATCTTCAAAAAACTATATTTCAAATAGTATTAAAACACCTCAATTAATTGGTGAGATTTCCGGGAGCAAAGCGGAAAGAATTCATATAAATGATAAAGAGTTTAATAGAGTAATTGGGAATGGGTTAGTTAAAGGGTCCGTCATTTTACTTGGGGGAGAACCTGGTATTGGCAAATCAACTTTAACGTTAAAAATAGCTTTAACTCTTAATGAAAAAGTTCTTTATATTTCAGGTGAAGAAAGTAATGAACAAATTAAATTAAGAGCTACTAGAATAGATTTAAATAATGAAAAATGTTATATATATAATGAAACTGAGGTCAATACTATACTTAAAACTAGTGATGAAGTTAAACCAGAACTAATTATTATTGATTCCATACAAACTATTCATACTCAAGATATTGATGCAATTCCTGGAAGTGTTTCTCAAATTAAACATTGCGCTGAACAGCTAATCAAATATGCTAAAGATAGATTAATCCCAATAATAATAATTGGACACATAACAAAAGATGGTGCTATTGCTGGACCAAAAGTTCTCGAACATATGGTTGATACAGTTCTTCAATTTGAAGGTGACAAAAATCATCTTTACAGATTGGTTAGAAGCATTAAAAACAGATTTGGAAGTACTAACGAACTTGGAATCTACGAAATGAACGAAAATGGATTACAAGAAGTGAATTCTCCAAGTAAAATGCTAATCTCTACCAATCAGGAAAAGTTAAGTGGTATTGCATTAGGTTGTAGTTTAGAAGGAATAAGACCAATAATGATAGAATCGCAAGCTCTCACCTCAGCTGCTACATATGGGAATCCTCAACGTTCGGCTAATGGAATTGACATTAAAAGACTTAATATGTTACTGGCCGTAATTGAAAAAAGAGGAGGAATGAAATTAAGTCAAAAAGATGTTTTTTTAAATATTACTGGAGGTTTAAAAATTCAAGACCCAGCAATAGATTTGTCCATGGTTTGTGCAATTTTATCATCGTTTTTTGACTTTTATATAGATCATAAAATTTGTTTTATTGGCGAAGTTGGATTGAGTGGAGAAATTAGACCTGTTAGTAGAATTGAACAACGAATAAAAGAGGTTACAAAAATGGGGGTCAATACAATTTATTTAAGTAAATATTCTAAAATTAATGACTCAAAAATACAAGATTATACTTTAAAAAAAGTAGGTAAGCTACAAGAAATTATTCAACATTTATTTAAATAATTCGTTCATTTGTCAAAGTAATAAATAGATTAATTTATATTTATTGAAAAATATTCAATGCCAGTTTTAGAACTTGAAAAAGAAATTATAGATGAGTTTGAAATGTTTGATAACTGGGTGGAAAAGTACGAGCATCTTATAGAGCTAGGTAAAGATCTTCCTTTGATATCAACTAAACATAAAATCGAAAATAATTTAATAAAAGGTTGTCAATCAAAAGTATGGCTTCATGCTGATTCTAACAAAAATGTAGTTTCTTTTTATGCCGATAGTGAGGCAATTATAACTAAGGGTATTATTGCTCTTCTTATTAGAGTACTGAATAATCAAACTCCGGAAAATATTCTTCAGGCAGAGTTGAATTTTATAAATGAAATTGGACTAACAAATCATCTTTCACCCACTAGAGCAAACGGATTATTAGAGATGGTAAAACAAATGAAGAATTATGCATATACGTTAAAAATTAAAAATAAAGAATGAGTGAAGCAATGGATTCAGCTGCAAACAAAAAAAAAATTGAAGGTAAAATCATTAATGTTCTTAAAGCAATTTTTGATCCTGAAATACCTGTAGATGTTTATGAGCTTGGTCTTATTTATGAAATTAAAATTGACAACGATTTTAATACTGAGATAATAATGACTCTAACCTCTCCAAATTGTCCAGTTGCTGAATCAATGCCTAAAGAAGTAGAAGATAAAGTTGGTGAAGTTCATGGTGTTAAAACTTCAAAAGTAAATATTGTTTTTGACCCACCATGGGATAAGGAAATGATGAGTGAAGAAGCTAAACTAGACTTGGGGATGATTTAAATTAATCGGAATGGAATTTGGAATAGATGCAATTGATTACTACCTGCCGAAAATTGCTATAAAGATTAGCAGCTTGGCAGAAAGACGGAATATTATACCGGCTAAATTAGAAAAAGGGTTGGGATTAAAATTTATGTCACTTCCTGATGTTAATGAAGATACTGCTTCAATGGCAGCAAATGCACTTTTAAAACTAATTGACAATAACAAAATAGATCCAACAACAATTGGCAGAATATACATGGGGACCGAGAGTGCCTTAGATGCTTCAAAACCTACTGCTACGTATGCATTAGCACCTGTGGAAAAAATTTTAGCTACTAGTTATGGTGAACGATGTTTTAAAAACTGTGATGTTTTAGATATGACATTTGCTTGTATAGGTGCTGTAGATTCTCTTGAAAACTGTTTGGATTGGGTAAGGTGTAATCCTAGTAGAAAAGCGATTGTTATAGCCTCTGATACTGCTAAATACGAACTCGAATCTCCTGGTGAGTATACTCAAGGCGCGGGAGCTGTTGCAATGCTAATAGGTTCTGATCCAAGTATTATCTCATTCAAAAGTTCTATTGGAATAAGTATGAAACATGTCAGTGACTTTTTTAAACCGAGGAGAAGATTAGACAATACTTTTCTAAAAACTAAAAATACTTCTATTCAGGATTTAACTAATAGTAACAAAGAAAAATTAGAACTTTATTTTGAAGAGCCTGTTTTTGATGGGCAATACTCAAATGAATGTTATCAAAATAGAATTACAGAAGCATTAGATCATTTCAAAAATCAAGAGGAAATAGATTTTATAGAAGATTGGAATCATTTAATATTTCACCTTCCTTATTCCTTTCAAGGTAGACGTATGATGGTAGATATATGGATAAATTGGATGAAAGAAAAAAATATTATTAATGTGCTTGAGAGTGAAATTGGGTCTTTAGAAAGTATGGAATTTAAGGATTGGAGAAAAGCAGCTTCAAAGTCAAATCTTTATAAAAAATTTGTACAAAATAAAATTCAAGATGGAGAAATTGCATCTGGGTATATTGGAAATATGTATACAGCTTCTATTTTTATGTCACTTATAAGTTTACTTTATTCAAACTTTAAAAAAGAAAAAGATGTTGCTAATCAAAATATTGGGTTTATAAGCTATGGAAGTGGTTCCAAATCTAAAATTTTTGAAGGTAAAATATGCAAAAATTGGAAATCAAAAATTAGTCATCTAAACATATTTGAAAATCTAGAAGAACGAAAAATAATTGACTTTAAAACTTATGAAAAACTACATAATGGAGGTATTAATAAATCAATTTATAATCATAATAATATCGTATTAGATAAAATTGACAATCGAGAAAACAAAATTGGATTTAGACATTATAAAAGAAATTGAGCGAAATAAGAAATAAAATTGCAGAGAGTGGTCTTTTAACTTTAGACATGAAGTCTTTTAAAGGAAGTCAAAAGCGTACAGTAATTGATATTAAAAACTGGCTATTTGAAGGAATGGCATTGAAAGAAAAGATGTTTAGAGATTATTTAAAAAACGAGGATTGGTCTAAATATGAAAATACTTTTGTCGCCTTAAATTGTTCAGTTGACACAATAGTTCCAATTTGGTCTTACATGCTAATTACTAGTTATCTAAAACCCTATGCTAATTGTGTTATTTTCGGAAATGAAAAGAACCTTGAAAGAAAGATTTTTGAAATTAATATTAATAACCTTGATTTGGCAAAATTCAAAAATAAAAGAGTTTTGTTAAAAGGGTGTACTGATATATATATTCCAGAAGAAAGTTATGTCCAAATAAGTAATAAATTAATGGGCACTGTTAAATCATTGATGTTTGGAGAAGCTTGTTCTAATGTTCCAATTTTTAAGACCTAATATATATTCAATGTAATTTCTAAATATAGGTTATAAATATAATAATATGAATATTACTTAATTGTATAGAATCTTTAAAAATATTAGGAATAATTTAAAGTTTAAATGTTTTTATTAATTTTTTCCGATAATCTTTCATTAAATAATTTTAAATAATACTGTTTATCAATATTTGTCAAACCCCATTTTTCTGGTAAAACAATAGAATTAAAATCATTTAGAAAATCATTTTTACTTGAGTATTGACATATCTTTAAAATGATGTCTTCTAATGATGTTAGTACAGTACTCTTATCTGTATTTGTCATTGTTTGGCATCTATCTAAACATTGCTCTAGGTAAGAATAGAAATAAAAGAAATCAAACAATTTTGAATTTTCATGAGCTTTATTATCAATGAAATGAATGTTTTGATCTGTATCAACTAAAACATTAAAATGAGTAAAATCACCATGACTTAGTTTTTTTTTATTTAATTCTTGCCATTGTAACCCAAATGCTTTTTCAACGAAAGAAGATTTATTTTGAAATTCAGTAAGAGTATAATTTGAAAATAATTGAAAGCCAATAAATTGTTCCTTAGCCCAAATCTGATTTGATGATTTTCTCCATACATTAACAGGTATATTATGACTATTTAATTCGAAAAATATATATCGATCCATCTTTATAATTCCTATATAATTTTGATTAGCATTTGGGGTACTGAAAGAATGACGAAAAATAGATGAAATATAAAAACCAATTGTAGATTTTAATACTCTATAAAAAAAAGAATTTTTAGGAGAGGATTGTAAAGTTAAATCTGCAAATAATCTAGATTTAAAAACTTTATAATTAGAATAGATAAGAAACATATCTTGTTTCTTCGGGAAACAATTAAACTTCATAATTAATTTTATTTTGAATTTCTTTAATAGTTCTTTTCTTTTCAATCATTCCCGATAACCTAAGAAATTTAAAATAATACTTATCAAAGTAAAAGTTAAGAATCAGCTTATTACTTTTAATTGCTAAGCTTTGGATTTTTTTATTGTCAGAATAATTAAGGCCAGTCAAATTATTAGTAAAATAAGAACTAATTAAATCTATTGCCTTAATACTATTGTCTTTAAATATTAATTTGGTCCATTTAATAAAATTCTTAGACTCTATCATTTTCTTCCACCTATTAGAGTAATTATCTAGATAGATTAGATAAGTAGATGAAAGACTAGAATTAGCTTTATCAAGTAGAAGATGGTAAGTCCAAAATGTAAAAAGTACTTCATCATCTATATTGGGAAAGAAATATCTATCTTCTTTAATAATAGTATTACAAGAAGGAATATTTTTAGTAAAAAACAAACTCTTCCTTGGAAGAAAGCACATATTAAACTTAATATCTAATAAAATATTATCTATAAAAAGTTGAATTGATTCACGAGCATTTGAATATTTTATATGTGTTTTTTTAGAGTCTTTAATCAATACGTTTAAAAGATGACTAAATTCAGTTCTAGTAATAACTAAATCAATATCATCAACTTTCTTGGTGAAATCAATTGGTCTTAATAAAAAATATTTAATTGAATTATCATCAAGATAATTAAAGATATTTAAAAGTCTATCTCTCATTTAACAAAGCATTAATTTTAACATACGCAAGATCGTATGTTTCTTCAATACTATACTTAGTTGTATCAATAGTTAAAGATTTTATTCTATTTGACTGGATATATTTTTTATATAATCTAATATATTTCAATATTATATCAGATGATATCTCTTTCTTTCGAGAATAAATAATTTCAGGGTCGCCCTCAAGAAGAATTATAAAATCTGGATTTGGAAATAATTTTAAACTACACTTATGAAATAAATTCCTAAACTTATCTGTATAAACAATAGAGCCTACATATTTATCAATAGGACATCTATCAGAAATCAAGTGTGTTTTTTGAGATAAATTAAAATAATAAAAATCATTAATGAAAATGAAAATATATTTTAAAAAAGTATTCCATTTCCCGGATTTTTGAGAATATAAAAAATTACTAAAATATTTATACTTTCTGCTTTCAATATTATTACCAAAATAGATATATTCTAAATTATTGTAGCCTTCAGCTAACTTATTAGCTAAAGTTGTTTTACCGGTACCATCAGGGCCTAAAACTGTAATTAACATTAATTATATTTTAATTTAATCATCGATGAAATAATGGGCTATGAAAATCAACTTTTTCTAATACATAAATTATTGTTCCTAATACAAAAATAAAACCAAATAAATAAATAAACTATAAATAAGTAAAAGAATAAATATTATTTAAAAATCTTTTTAGTAATCTCTAAAATTGCCTGATTAATGTCTTTTGATAAATTCAGCCAATACATACCTGGAATAAAAAATAATAAAATGTAAAATGATCTCCACAATAAATTAAAATACACATTTTCAATTAAAGGGATATAAAAGCTTAAATAATAAATGACTAGTAATAGAAAAACTGTATAAAATGTTTTAATGCTAAAAGGCTGAATCCTCATTTTCCAATAAATAAATATCATTTTAATAGTGTTAAAAAAGAATACTGATAATAATGTTGCAAATGCAGCTCCATTAATACCAACAATATCATAGGAAGCTAAAGGACTTGTGTATGGAATGAAGATGTAATTTGTAAATAAAGTAAAACATAAAAGCATGAAGTTTGAGTACAAATCAAATCTGTAATATTTAGAATTTGCAATAATTAGACCGTTAACACCCGTAGAAACATTAAATAATTGAGAAAAAGCAATAAAAAAAACTACTAATCTTCCACCCTGAAATTTCACAGGAAATAAACTTAATGCATCATCAATATTTAACCAAACTCCTAAAAATATTAGCCCCCCTAAAATTAATTGATTTATTGCAGATTTAATATAAATATCTTTGATAGCCACTAAATCGTCTTTTTTCCAAGCCCTTGCAACTAAAGGCATACAAATAGACCCAATAGCTCTTGCAGGTACTCTAACGACATTTCCAATAAAGTATGCAACTGTATAAAAAGCTACTTCTTTATATCCAATTAATTTACCAATCATCACCATATCTACTTTAGAAACCAAAATAGCTGAAGCACCACCAGCAAGAACATATAGACCATAAACTAGAAGCTCATTACTTTGGATTTCATTAAAATTAAATGTTAATCTATAAGTATATTTTCTAAAAACATTTATCGAAATAAAAATTGTCATTGCTAGGTATAGAGCGATATACAATTTAAGAAATGTAGGGAAGTCAATATAACTAAACCAATGTAAAAATAAGAGTAAGACATTCATTCCCTTTAGAAAAATCTCTTTTAAAAATATTGGAAAAGTTGTATTTAGTATTGAATAAGAAAGAGAACAAAAAACCTCAAAAAATGAAATAAATGCAACTAAAAAAAATACTAAATGAAAATTTAACTTTAACAAGGTAAAAGTTTTTAGTTCATTAAGATTAACTGTATTTGGTTTTATAAATTCTAAAAAATTTTGTTTAAATAAGAAATACAAAATTAATAAGAATAAAAACCCAATCGATGGAATCAGGAAAGAGAGTGATATTAATTGATTTTTATTTTTAACTATTGGGAAAAAACGAATTAAGGTTTTTGGGGTTCCTAACAAGCTAAAAGCTGAAATCATGGTAGAGTATGCAACAATAATCTGTAATAAACCTAAATGCTCTGGATATACATTAAAGGCATTTGGATATAATATTATAGTAGAAAAAGCTCCAAATGCTATGCCTACGTAAAAAAACAAAGAGTTTTTGATGCTTTGATTTTTAACTATCCCCATTATTTAATTGAACTTTATATGTATTCTAAAATAGAATATGAATTTAACTAAAATAATTTCTTAAATTAAATATTATATTATTTTTAAATAGATTTTTGAACTAAAAAATCTCTTATTTAATTTATGAGCTATGATTCTCCTTCAAAATTATTGTTAATTAATAAGGTTATTTTCAAAAAAAGGAATGTCAACTTGCTTAGTAATGCAAGGAATAATTATTTAAGCTTTAAACAATAAATTGAGTGCCAAAGCATTTATTAAATATGAAGATAAAAAGCAAAAGAATCTTTAATAAATATTGTGAATTTAAAGTTTGTTAAATCATATAAAAAGTAATTTAGGATAACATAAAAAATAACTTTTAAGAATGGAAAAAATAATATTTATTTATCCCAAAAGAGCTTCGTTTATTGACTTAGACATCAATATATTATCTAAAAATTACTTTGTAATAGAGAACACCTATAATTGGATAAACAAACATACACTACCACTTGCTCTACTCAATCAATTTTTTTTCATCCTTAAAAATATAAGAGCTTCGAAATACCTAGTTGTTTCATTTGGAGGTTATTGGTCCATAATTCCTTCATTATTGGGGAAATGGTTTAAAAAACCTGTTTTTATTATATTGCATGGATCAGATTGTGTTTCTTTTAAAGAAATTAATTATGGAAGTTTAAGAAAGCCCATATTAAGATTCATATTAAAAAAATCTTATGAATTAGCTACACATCTATTACCTGTTAGTCAATCATTAATTTATACAGAAAATAACTATTACTCAAAAAATAGAACTATTAGCCAGGGTTACAAATATTTTTTCGATAAAAACAATACCAAAAATACTGTAATACACAATGCTGTAGATTCTAACAGATGGTGTATTCAACCCAATATCAAAAGAAATAACAATAGATTTATTACTGTGTTGTCAGAAGGTCAATTTATAAGAAAAGGTGGAGAATTAATTATTGATATAGCATACAAATTACCCGAATTTGAGTTCTTTTTTATTGGGATACTAAAACCTCTATCACTTTCTAATGCCCCTAACAATATTACTTTCATTCCAAAGACACCCCCTGATGAACTCCTAAAAATATATAATGGAGCAAAATATTATCTTCAATTATCAATATTTGAAGGGTTTGGAGTTGCGCTTTGTGAAGCAATGTCATCAGGCTGTATCCCAATTGTTTCCAACGCTAATATATTACCATATATTATTGGTGAAACTGGTTATGTAATTACTCATAACGACTCAGATATATTAGAAAAAAAACTTATTGAAATACATAATGAAAATAATGCGGAAATGGGGAGAAAAGCTCGAAAAAGAATTATTGAAAACTTCTCTGTGGAAAAAAGAGCAAATAAACTTTATGAAGTTTTAGATAAAGGAAGAATTATTTATAAAAAAAATTAATTGTCTTATTGTTAACTAACTTATATTTAAATACTAGAAAAATTTAAAGCTAATGTACTATAAGCATTTTAAATATCTTTTCAACTTTCTACTAAAATCATTTAATTAGCAGGTTAAATCAGTAATTAAAGGGTTAATTATAATAAAGCATTTTAATAAGCTCTTTTGTTTATCCCCTCAACATAATTTATAAAAGACCTATTTACCACTTTATTTCCACCTGGTGTAGGATAATCACCTGTGAAATACCAATCACCTGTATGGCCAGGACATGCAATGTGTAAATTATCAACAGTTTGAAAAATAATCTTCACTTCAGCATTAATATTTTCATGTTTTAATAAAGTAGCTATTTTATCTGATATTTCTTGATCATTAAAAGATTGGTAAATTACTTTGACATGATTTTTGTCTTTAATGGTATTGGCTTCTTCTGAGCTTTTGCATTTATTATAAACTTGTTCAATAATGTTTTCCATTCCTCTATCCTTCAATAATTCAATTGCAGCCTGGAAAGCAATAAAATCACCTATTTTAGCCATATCAATTCCATAACAATCTGGATATCTAATTTGGGGAGCAGAAGATACAATAACTATTTTTTTTGGCTCCAGTCTATCTAAAATTCTTATGACACTTTGCTTCAACGTTGTTCCTCTTACTATAGAGTCGTCGATAATAACTACTGTGTCTTCATTTCTTCTTAAAGAACCATAAGTAATATCATAAACATGAGCAACCATTTCGTCTCTAGAATCATCTTGGGTAATAAAGGTTCTTAGCTTAGCGTCTTTCACCATTATTTTTTCAGCTCTAGTTCTAAATGCTAATATTTTGTTTAATTTTTCATCGTAGTTTTTAGCTTTTGAATCCAATGCTTTTATTTCCACTTTCTTCATTGCGGATAAATGATTTTCAAGTTCTTTTATCATTCCATAATAAGACATTTCAGCAGTATTTGGAATAAAAGAAAATACAGTATTTATTAAGTCATTATCAATAGCTACTAAAATTTGACTAACAACTAACCTTCCTAATTTCAATCGCTCTTTATAAATATCCTTATCAGTGCCTCTTGAAAAATAAATTCTCTCAAAAGAACATTTTTTAATTTCTTTAGGGGTGTTTATTTCTACTTCTTGATTTAAATTATTTTTCTTTATAATTAAAGCATTACCGGGGTTAAGCTCCTTTATTTCTTCCCATTTAACGTTAAAAGCAGTTTGTATAACTGGTCTTTCAGAAGTTACTACAAAAACTTCGTCATCTTCATACCAAAAAGCAGGTCTTATTCCGTTAGGATCTCTAATAACAAAAGCATCACCGTGGCCCATTAAACCAGCCATTGTGTAACCACCATCCCAATTAGCAGACGCATTTTTAAGAATATTTTGAATATTTAAATTTTCAGCAATTAAAGATGAAATTTCTTTATTGCTAACTCCTTTAGCGATATATTCTCTAAATAATTTAGTATTCTCTTGGTCTAAAAAATGACCAATTTTTTCAATAATTGTTACAGCATCAGAAACTTCTTTAGGGTGCTGACCAATATTGACTAAAATATCGAATAATTCGTCAACGTTAGTAAGATTAAAATTTCCAGCAACAACTAAATTTCTAGTCATCCAATTATTCTGTCGTAAAAAAGGGTGACAGTTTTCTACTTTATTTCCTCCAAAAGTGCCATACCTCAAATGACCTAAAAATAGTTCCCCAGTAAATGCTTCGTTTGCTTTTAGATGATCAACATCAGTTAACTTTTCTGGATGGTTTATATGTAGGTTCTCAAATCTTTTGTTAATGTGAGAAAAAATATCTTTAATAGGTTGATTTTTTACACTTCTGTATCGACTTATATATCTTGTTCCCGGAGATACGTCAAATTTGATATTTGCCAATCCAGCACCATCTTGACCTCTATTATGCTGTTTCTCCATGAGTAAATACATTTTATTTAAGCCATATAGAGCAGTTCCATATTTCTTTAAATAAAACTCCAAAGGTTTTTTTAACCTTAAAAGAGCAATTCCACACTCATGTTTTATAGCATCACTCATTAGTATTTTTTAACTTTACAAGTGTACAATCTTTCATTTAATAATAACTTAGTTTCGAAAGATAAATATAATCAGTTGTTTAATTTGAAAAAACTCTTTAAAAATAAAATCTTAATTAAATTTATTACTGTTGTATTCAGTGTTGTTATTTTAGCTAACATAAAAGCCAACAATAACCCAAGGTTTATCGCTAATCAAGGTCAATTTAACAAAGGCGTTAAGTTTAAGCTGGAGCACAGAGCTGGGAATATCTATTTTGAAAATAATAATGTGAAATTTGATTTGTTTCAAAAAGATAAAATCAACGCTTTAAAACATGGCGATATTTCAGTTGGTAATATATTGGGCCACGTTTATCAAAGTAATTTTATAGGTTATAATAAAGAAGTAAAAATTCTTGGCCATAAAAAAACCAATAATTTTTGTAATTACTTTATTGGAAAAGATACCAGTAAATGGAAATCAAATATTCCAATTTATAATGAGTTATTATATGAAAATTTATATCCTGGAATTGACTTATCTTACTTTAAAAGCGGTGGAAAACTAAAATATGACTTTATAGTACATCCAAAGGCTAATCCAGAAAATATAAAAGTTCTATACAAAGGGTTAGATAGTATTTACTTAAAATCTGGACATCTTATTCTTAAAACATCTATAGGCAATGTAATTGAGCAAGCTCCATTGAGTTATCAAATTATAAATGGAATTAAAAAAATTATTACTTGTAAATTTCAACTTGAAAAGAATATTCTCACTTTTAAAATTACAGGTAATTACAATAAAAATTACAAATTAATTATTGATCCTGTTCTAATTTTTTCTACCTACTCAGGTTCATCAGCTAATAATTGGGGAGAAACTGCAACTTATGACAATTTAGGATGTTTATATGCTGGAAGTATTTCTTTTGACAATGGATACCCAGTCACTTTGGGAGCTTATGATATTTTTCATAATGGCGGGGTTGGGATTAACGGTACTGGAACAGATATTTGTATTAGTAAATTTTCACCCAATGGAGATTCCTTAAAGTACAGCACTTATCTAGGAGGAACAGGTAACGAAAATCCTCATAGCTTGGTTATTAATAATAATAATGAATTATTTGTTTTAGGAAGTACAGGATCTTCTGATTATCCAACAACTTCAAATGCATACGATACATCTTTTAATAGCGGTGATTTTTTTGGCTTCATAAATTATTTGACACCTACAACAACTCATTTCTTAGAATATCCTAATGGTACAGATATAATTGTAAGTAAATTCTCTAGTGACGGAAGTAATTTATTAGGGTCTACTTTCATTGGCGGAAGTAAAAATGATGGTATAAATGAATCTGGAGCTAATAACTATAATGGAAATAAACTATGTCATTTTTATGCAGACGAATACAGAGGGGAAATCACCTTAGACAATCAAGGAAATTGTTACGTTGCTTCAAGCACTTCTTCATTAGATTTTCCTTTAATAAATCCTGCACAAACTAATATAGGTGGACAACAAGACGCAGTAGGTTTTAAGCTGAGTTTTGATTTATCAAATATATTATGGAGTACCTATTACGGAGGATCAAATGATGAAGCGGGTTATTCTATTCAACTAAATAATCAAAACCAGCCTTACATTACTGGGGGGACAATTAGTAATGATTTATTTACTTCTACAAATGCATTAAACTCAAATTACCTAGGAAATATTGATGGTTTTGTGGCAAATTATAACACACAAAACGGTAATATTTTAGCATCTTCTTACATTGGAGATAGTGGTTTTAACCAATGTTATTTTGTTCAAATAGACTTAAATGATGACATTTATTTATTTGGACTATCTGATTCTTTATACAGTGTTTTTCCGCCAAACATTTATAATTCAGTTGGCTCTCAATTTATTCATAAATTGGATTCTAATCTTTCAAATACATTAATTTCTACCAGTTTTGGAAATGGAAGTTTGTCTAGAAACATTACTCCATCTGCATTTTTAGTTTCAAACTGTGGACTCATTTATATTTCAGGATGGGGAGGTCTCTCTGGAATTGGTGGAAATACTAATAATATGCCATTAGTTAATGCATATCAAAACAATACGGATGGAGCTGATTTTTATTTAGCAGTTTTTAATAAAGATATGCAATCTATGCTCTATGGGAGTTTTTTTGGAGGGAATCAAAGCAAAGAACATGTAGATGGAGGAACTAGTAGATTTGATAAAAATGGAAAAATATATCAAGCTGTTTGCGCAGGTTGTCAAGGAAATGACGATTTTCCTAGTACACCAAACGTAGTATCTGACACAAATGGTGGTCAGTATTGTAATTTAGGTGCTTTTAAATTTGATTTAGAAAGCATAAGTTCTTCAATTAGTATACCTAGTTATTTTGCATGTTTACCAAATTCGTACCAATTTACTAGTCTTTCTCAGGGAGGAAATCAATATTTATGGGATTTTGGAGATGGAAATAATTCAACTGCCCCTAATCCCAATCATAATTATAGTGATACAGGAGTTTACAATATAACTCTAATAGTTTCAGATTCTAGTGGTTGCATACTTGCAGATACTGCAAATATTCAAATTGCTGTTTATTCAATAAATAATGCTCAAGTTATTGGAGATAGTGTTCTTTGCCCTGGGACAGTTGCTACTTTAAACGGATATGGGGGTTCCCAATTTATTTGGAGTCCAATTAATTCTCTTTCAAGTACTTTTAATCAACAAGTTACTGCTAATCCGACTGTAAATACAACTTACATGTTAGTTGCTATAGATAGTTGCGGTATAGACACTGCGTTTTTCGATGTAATAATTCCAAATGATAGTTATCAAATTCTTAATGATACTGTAATTTGTAGAGATGATAGTTTATTTCTTTTTGCAGATGGTGGAGTAGCTTACAAGTGGTCTGGCAATAATATTTTGAATATGGATAGTGCAAACCCAATTGTAAAACCTTTTCAAAGCAGCACATATTATTTAGAAATTACAGTTCCAAGCGGTTGTGTTTACTACGACTCTGTGTTTGTAAATGTTGAATCTTCATTACCAAACATTATTTTACAAGACACACTAGATGTATGTTTTGGAGACTCTACATTTCTAACACCAAATAATATTAATAATGCTATTTGGTCCCCTATATTCAATTCAAACGATACTATTTTAACTAGCATTTGGATAAAAACTGACTCCAATATGACCTTTTTTATAAGTTCTAAAAATTCTTGTGGAAGATCAATAGACTCTGTTAAAGTCCTTGTATTTGGATATTCAGGAAGTGCATTTGGAGACACTACAATTTGCACAGGTGACACTGCTGAAATATTTGCTAATGATGGAATTGAATACTTATGGAATCCTGTAAACAGTTTATCAAATGCAGATAGTAATTGGACCTATGCATACCCTTTACAAAATACCAATTATAAAGTTATTATTAAAAATATGTACGGCTGTGAAGATACTTTTGGTGTTGCTGTAAATGTTTCTCCAATTCCAATTGTTAATGCAGGATTAGATTTTTGGATGGAATATGGGGAATCTATAAACTTAAATGGCTCAACAAACGTAAGTAACTTCTACTGGGAATCTAACTCTTGGATTTCTTGTAATACATGTCTAAATCCTCAAATAAATCCTGAAGAAACAACTTTATATGTTTTAAATGTTGTCGATTCTGTTGGTTGTAAAAACTCAGATACTGTAGAAATTAACATTGACGGAAGTATTTTTGTTCCAAATACTTTTACTCCAAATGGAGATGGTAACAACGATAAATTTGAAATAAAAGGAGAAAATATCAAGGATTTTGAATTATGGATTTATAATAGATGGGGAGAAGAAATATACAGAGCATCAGAAATAAATGCTTTTTGGGATGGAAAATATGCTGGTAATAAATGTAAAATTGATAGCTATGTTTGGGTCATAGAATTTCTAGACTTTAATAATAACTTTAAGTCTATTAATGGGCATGTCAATTTAATAGAATAATTAACTTGTAAATCTTTTATCTGCCTGCATTTCAGTTCCGCACTTTTTGCAAGTTCTCAAATTCTTGTCGTTATAAAATATTTTAAAAACACTTAAAAAATCTTTTTCAATATCTAAAAGAGGAAAAAACGATTCAAATAAAGGGTGATTACAGGAGTCGCAAAACCACATTAATCCATCTTTCATATCGCTTCCTTTCCTAACTCTTTCAATTACCAGTCCAATAGAATTTTCTGACCTAGAGGGAGAATGCGGTATTTTAGCTGGAAGTAGAAACATTTCACCCGCTTTTATTGGAATCTCAACACATTTATTATTTTGTTGTGTTTTTACAATAATTTCGCCTTCTAACTGAAAAAATAATTCTTCTGTTTCATTATAGTGATAATCTTTTCTAGCATTGGGTCCTGCAACAATCATCACAATATAATCTCCAGCTTCAACATAGAGATTCTTATTTCCCACTGGGGGTTTTAATAAATGACGATTTTTCTCAATCCACTGAAATAAATTAAAAGGTTGTTTAATATCCATCTTCAAAATTTTAGGATATTAATCTACAAAAAAAGAAGAAGTTTTTTCTTTTATTTCATCAAAAAATAATTCAAACTCTAATTCAAAATCTGAAAAAGATGCATTCAATATTTTAAAACTTTTTTCTAAGTCATTAGAATAATTTATCCTTTTACCAATTCCATGAAGCGCTTTTTTAATTCCAATTTCATATTTATAATTACTAAGCCAATCGTCTTTTTTCATATAGCCATACATATATCTAATATTTTCAGGCATGTCATTTTCAAAACTATCTAAAATAGAATAATAGCGATTAATTTCAATATCTAAATTTAGCTTTTGGTATTTCAGCTCGTATTTCCATAATAGATAATCATATAGAATATCTGTAATTACACCCCCCATTTTAGGGAATTCCTTGTAAAATCTTCTTTTACCTTTTAAATAATGAATATTAGTATCTGTGAAGTCGTCAATAAAACGATGAAGTAGTATTCCTTTTTGAATCTTTGTTGGCCACTTCAAATATGATTTACCCTTAATAGAATCCGCAATAAAATTTCCAAAAAGTATCTGTGGATCACTTCCTGACAAAACCAAATGTCCTAAATAATTCAAACTATTATGTTAATGATAAAACTGTATCTGCGAGTGCTAATTCAGAACTTTCAAAAGATTCAAATACATTAATAATTCCAGCATTTTTAAGTGCACTAGTAGTACTTGGTCCAATACTAATCACTTTTTGATCACTAATTTTATTTGAATTTAAAAATGCCTCAACATTACTAGGACTCGTAAATACTAATAAATCATACTGTTTTAACTTTTTATCAATCAATATTGTTGTGTAAGTTTCTAATATCTTTTTATTACTGTCTTTCAAAATCCCTTGAACTGTCCCTAAAGATTTATTAGAAGAGGGTATAAAAACAAGTTCTTTTGAGCTAATTATTGAATCAAATTTCTCTGCTACTTGTTGCGGAGTACCTAATCCTATGAAATCCACATTAAGCCCATTTTTTTGAATATGTTTTGCTGTTGCAGGGCCAAAAGCAGCAATTTTCTTCATATTAAAATCAGTTTTTAAATGTAAAATAGAATCTAAAGCAAAAGCAGAATTTAAGAAAATCCAGTCACAATCTGGGAGTGAATTTATATTTTTCGAATCCAGTTTAATCAAGGATTCGTCTGTTATTTTATGATTATTTTTTTTAATTACTTTTCTAAAAATACTATCTTTTTTAAGGTCTCTAGATATCCATATTGAAGATGGAATATCTTTAGATTGAACCTTTTTTACTATTGATTCAAAATTGTTTGATTTGCTTATAAATCTTGTAGGTATTTGGTTTGCATTTTCTGCAAAACTAATCCATGTATTTCTGGTGCCATCTTGTGAAATTTTTGAAAAAGCTCCAAAAGGCGAATGACATCCCCCTCCAATACCTTTTAGAATTTTTCTTTCAAAATCAACATTTTCAAAGCTGTTATTGTCATTTATTTTTAAAAGTAATTCTTTAAGTTTTGTGTTATCTTCTCTTATTTGAATCCCTAAAGCTCCTTGAGATGGAGCAGGGATAAAATAATTAGTGGGAAGGTCGATTACGTAAAATTCTGAAAGATCTATTTCAAGCCTGTTTAAACCAGCTCTAGCCAAAACAATTGCATCGTAATCACCTTTTCTTAATTTGTTTATTCTTGTTGGTACGTTTCCTCTTAAATCTTTAATTGTTACATCCTCTCTAAATAAAAGCAGCTGGTTTTTTCTTCTAGCTGATGAAGTTCCAATTATTGAGTTTTTAGCAAAATCTAAAAGTCTAGATTTATCAACCGATTTCAAATTAATTAAAAGTGTGTCTGCGGGATCTTCTCTTTTTGGGACTGCTGCTATACAAAGTCCTTTTGGCTGCTCTGTTTCAAGATCTTTTAGAGAGTGAACAGCTAAATCAATATTTTTGTTAAGAAGAGAATATTCAATTTCTTTGGTAAAAAATCCTTTTCCTTCAATTTTATCAAAACTTAAATCCTGGAATTTATCTCCTTTAGTTTTAATGACTTTTATTACTGGGTCTAATCCAAGTTTAAGCAATTTAGATTTAATATGATTCGCTTGCCAAAGCGCGAGCTCGCTTCCTCTCGTTCCTATTATTGTTTGTTTGACTTGCAAAAATTACTTAGTTGTTTCTTTAAGAAGAATTTCTCTTGCCATTTTCATTGGAACACTTATGTATTTTTTCTCCATATAATCTACTAAACTGTTTACAACTTCAATTGCTCCCGGGTCTAGGGCTTCCAACTCTTTAGCAAAAACTTCTCTAAATGCTTTTTGTCTTATTCCTTTTATACTTTTGGGTACAGAGCTCAGCGCTCTTTCGAGTTTTCTTTCCTTCTCAGAAATATAATATTTAATAATTTGTTTTTCAATAATATCTAAACATCTTTTAACCTCTTCGCCTCTAGCCTTTAAATTTTCCTCAGCCCTCACTTTAAGCTGATCGACATTAATAAGTTTAACACTAGGGTTTTTTGTTATTTTAATGTCACAATCTTTAGGTACAGCAAGGTCTACGATAATAGATTTTTTGTTATTTGGATTAATTTTATTGAACTTTTCTTCTGTTAATATTATTTCTTTAGACCCTGTGCAGCTTACTATAAAGTCAAAGTCTATTGGCTTATTATCAAGTTGATCAAGGGAATAAGCTTTAGCATCTAAACTTAATTGGTGAATTAAATTTTCAGCTTTTTCTTTTGATCTGTTATAAATTATGTATTGATGATGTTGATTTTTACTAATAAATTTCAACATTGATGCGATAGTTTTTCCCGCGCCAATGACTAGAATTTTCTTTGGTCTTTTTGAAATGAATTTTTTTAGCTCTAAAAAAGCTAAAGAAACAATTGAAACTGGCCTAGTTCCAATATCACTTTCTGTATATACTTTTTTGGCTGTTGAGATTGTCATTTGAACTAAGACTCTCACCAAATCTCCACATAAATTATTATCTCTACATTCTTCAAAAGCTTTTCTAACTTGAGTAATTATCTCTCTTTCTCCTACGACTAAGGAATCAATAGATGATGCTACAGAATACATATGATGAATGGCATTTTTGTTGTAAAAAACTTCAGCTTTATTTACAAAATCTTCTGATAAATTTATATCCTCTTTTTTTAAAAAATTACTTACTAATCTTTTAATAAATGGCTTGTCAATTTTTTTTTCTTTACTTATAATAAATTCTACTCTATTACATGTAGAGAGATACATTAATTCATCAATTTTTAAAGTCGTTTTTAATTGTGCAAGCTTTTCTATCCTTCGATTATCATCCAAATGAAAAAGGCCAATTTCTTCAAAATTAAATTGACGGTGAGTAAAAGCTATGATTTGGATAGAATTCAATAAGTTTTATTATCTACAAAAATCAGTAATTATGAGCAAATTATTTGTCATCATTTTGTCATTGCTTTAAACTATTATAAAAAAAAACTTCGTTCAATAGTACAAATTTATTTTTACGTTAAACAATCCCTTAATTATTGCTATTTTTACTTTTAAAATATATATTTTAAAATATGAAATATCATACTATTAATTGTCAATTGTTTATCAATAATCGTTCGAGATTTACAAAGTTCTTAAACAAGAATAGTTTAGCTGTTTTTAACTCTAACGACATTTTTAATACAGGTGCCGATAGTACACTGCCTTTTGTTCAGCACCGAGATATTTTTCATCTTTCTGGAGTTGACCAGGAGGAAAGTATATTAGTCCTATTTCCAGATTGCAAGAAAAAATCTCACAGAGAAATTTTATTTCTTAAAGAAACTAATGAACATATAGCAGTTTGGGAAGGTGAAAAATTAACTAAAGAAAGAGCTGCTAAAGTTTCTGGAATTCAAACTATATATTGGCTTGACCAGTTTGATACTATTTTCAGAGAGCTGGTAATGGAAAGCAATCACGTATATTTAAATAGCAACGAACACTTAAGAAAAAGTGGTGAGATGGAAAGTCGAGAAGATCGTTTTGTAAAAAAATTCAAAGAAGATTTTTCTAATCATTCAATTTTACGCTCTGCTCCAATTATGCATAAGGTTCGTTCTGTGAAGGATTCTATAGAATTAGACCTTATGCAAAAAGCATGTGATATTACAGAAAAAGGATTTAGAAGAATTTTAGGCTTTATAAAAAAAGGTAAAATGGAATTTGAAATTGAGGCAGAATTAATTCACGAATTTTTATCTAATCGATCTAAGGGTTTTGCTTATACTCCAATAATAGCATCGGGAAGTTCTGCATGTGTACTACATTACATAGAAAATAATAAACCCTGCAATGATGGAGATGTTATTTTGATGGATTTTGGTGCAGAATATGCTAATTACTCATCAGATTTAACAAGGTGTGTTCCAGTTAATGGACGATTTAGTAAAAGACAAAAAGAGGTTTATAATTCTGTTTTACATGTTAAGAATGAAGCTACAAAACTTTTAGTTCCTGGGGTTTTATTAGATGACTACCATAAAAATGTTGGAGAATTAATGCAAGAGCAATTAATAAAGCTTAAACTTATTTCTTTAAATGATGTAAAGAATCAAGATAAGAACTGGCCTGCGTACAAAAAATATTTCATGCATGGCACTTCACATTACATTGGTTTGGATACCCATGATGTTGGTTCGTGGACAAAACCAATTGAACAAAATATGGTTTTCACTGTAGAACCGGGGATTTACATTCCAAAAGAAGGATTAGGAATTCGAATTGAAGACGATGTGGTTGTTCAAAAAAGTGGATCACCTAAAAACTTAATGGAAAATATTCCAATTAAGGCAGAAGAAATTGAAGATTTAATGAATTAGTATGAGCAATAAAGAATTAGAAAACAAAATAGCTGAATCTAAGTTAGGCGGCGGAAAAAAAAGAATAGATGCTCAGCATAATAAAGGAAAATTAACTGCTAGGGAAAGGCTAGAGATTTTATTAGATACCAATAGTTTTGAAGAAATTGGCGGTTTGGTAACCCACAGATCTAACAATTTTGGACTTGATAAAACAAAATTTTTTGGAGACGGTGTAGTTACAGGCTATGGCACTGTAAATGGAAGGTTAATTTATGTTTATTCTCAAGATTTCACAGTTTTGGGTGGTTCATTAGCAGAAGCTCATGCTGAAAAAATCTGTAAAATAATGGAGCTAGCCATGAAAAACGGAGTTCCTATCATAGGCTTAAACGATTCTGGAGGTGCACGAATTCAAGAAGGGGTCGTTTCATTGGGAGGTTATGCCGATATATTTTATAATAACACAAAAGCGTCTGGATTAGTTCCTCAGCTATCTGCCATTATGGGCCCTTGTGCTGGTGGAGCTGTATATTCCCCAGCTCTTACAGATTTTATATTAATGACCAAAAACACTTCTTACATGTTTGTTACTGGTCCAAATGTTGTAAAAACTGTGACTAACGAAGAGGTTTCCGCAGAAGAATTAGGGGGGGCAGACACTCATATGATTAAATCGGGGGTTACTCATTTTGCTTGTGAAAACGAATTAGAAACAATTAAAAATTTAAAAAAACTAATTTCTTACATTCCACAAAATTGCGAAGAAATTCCAGAAAATTTACATTATGAGTTTAAAGACGAAAAAAGGTTAAAATTAGATTCTGTAGTTCCCAAAAATCCGAATCAACCTTATGAAATAAGAGAAGTTATTAATCAACTCTCCGATCCAGATAGTTTTTTTGAAGTTCATAAGGAGTTTGCTGAAAATATTGTGGTTGGATTCTCGCGTTTAGCTGGTAGATCTATTGGAGTTGTTGCCAATCAACCCTCAGTGATGGCCGGAGTTTTAGATGTAGATGCATCTGTGAAAGGAGCAAGATTTGTAAGGTTTTGTGATGCTTTCAATATTCCTTTACTTGTTTTAGAAGATGTTCCAGGATTTCTTCCAGGAACGGATCAAGAATGGAACGGAATTATTTCCAATGGAGCCAAATTATTATATGCATTTTGCGAAGCTACTGTTCCCAGAATTACAGTAATAACTCGAAAAGCATATGGGGGTGCGTATGATGTAATGAATTCTAAACATATCGGGGCAGATATGAATTTCGCTTGGCCAACTGCAGAAATTGCTGTGATGGGGGCAAAAGGTGCAGCAGAAATAATATTTAAAAAAGAAATCAGCAGTGCTAAAGATCCGGTCAAAAAACTCAAGGAAAAACAAGAAGAGTATGCAGCAATGTTTGCCAATCCATACAATGCAGCATCTAGGGGATATGTCGACGAAGTAATTTTACCTTCAGACACTCGTGAAAAACTAATAAAAGCATTTAAAATTTCCGAAAACAAAAAAGTATCTCCCATTAAGAAAAAACACGGTAATATTCCATTGTAGGTAAATTCAAATATTGAAAAAAGAAAATAGATATATTCAGATTATAATTTTTCTAAGCAGTTTTGCTCTTTTAGGATTTTTGGTCGTTCAATTGTATTGGGCTAAAAACACTTTCGATGAAAAAAAAAACAACTTTCATAATTTATTTGAAATTTGTGTTAAAGAAATTGGAGATGAGCTTCGTGAAAAAATATTGAATGAATCGGATTATTTTAATCCTAATTTGGGGAGTGCTGGCGTTTTATCAATTCAAAAAAACTCTATAAATAGAACTCAAATTTTAGACAGTCTAAAAAAGGAAATAAATTCAATTTCTAATAAATCTATTTCTCAAAAAAGAAAAGAAATTTTGGGGATCATTAATAAGCATTTTGCTTTAAATATTAACATCAATGTAGACAAAGTAATAAAAGAAAAAGAAGTTTTATTAACTATTAAAAATTCTTTAGATAAGCATGGAATTAAAAACGAATTTCACTATAGTATTACAGGAGAAGACGGTTTATTATTTCTCTCTAATTTTGAAAATATAGACAACTCTATATTAGAAAAATCAAGTAGTTACTCCGTTGAATTTTTAAATGACGAATTGTTTACCGAAAAGAGGATTTTCACACTTTATATTTTAAAGTTAGAACGATCAATCACCAAATCTTTCAGTCATATTTTCATTATATCTATAATTTTAATACTAATTATTTTGGGAACCTTTATTTACAGTATAAAGATTATTCAAAATCAAAAGAAAAATACTCGAATTAAAACAGATTTTATTAATAATATGACTCATGAGCTTAAAACTCCTATTGCAACTATTGGTCTTGCATGTGAAGCTTTGGTAGATAAAAACATAAAATTAGAAAAGTCGAGTAAGGACAAGTTTTTAAAAACCATTAAATCTGAAAATGAAAGACTTGGAAAATTAGTAGAAAACGTCTTAGAAAGTTCTGTTTCCCAAAAAGGCAATCCTATATTAAAGTTAGAAATTTTTAATATTGAACAAATCATTAATAAGGCCATAAAATCAATTGAAATATCTTTTAATAATAGAAGCGGTATAATAAAAGCTGACTTTTTGGCTCAAAATAAAATTATTGAAGCCGATAAACTTCACATCACAAACTTAATTCATAATTTATTAGACAACTCATTAAAATATACTTTAAAATCTCCCGTTGTTACTATATCAACTAGAGATGTTATTGGCGGAATAGTGATTAGGGTCAATGACAATGGCATAGGAATTGCAAAGGATAACCATAAAAGAATATTTGAAAAATTATTTAGAGTTCCTACTGGAGATGTTCATAATGTAAAGGGCTTTGGTTTAGGCCTTAGTTATGTAAAATCAATTATTGCTTTGCACGATGGGAAAATAATGGTAGAAAGCAAATTAGGTTCGGGCAGTACTTTTATAATAAATTTAAAATCTTCTAAAATACTATCATCATGAATAAAGAGATAAAAATTTTGTTGGTGGAGGATGATGCTAATCTTGGATCAATAACCTCACAATATTTAATGGCTAAAGGTTTTAAATGTCATTGGGAAGAAAATGGAGAATTGGGTTACCAGTCATTTGTGAAAAACGAATATGACCTTGTTATTTTAGATGTTATGATGCCCGTTAAAGATGGTTTTAGTACTGCAAAAGATATAAGGGGAATAGATAAAAACATTCCAATTATATTTCTTACGGCAAAATCTATGAAAGAAGATACTTTAAAAGGTTTTGAAATTGGTGCGGATGACTATATAACAAAGCCATTTAATATGGACGAATTAGTCGCTCGTATAAATGCAATATTAAAACGGGTAACTACCGATTCCGCGTCTTATTTTGACGATTTAGAAATTGGCAAACTTACTTTTAATCCAAAAATGCAAATTCTTTCAATGGGAGATTTTTCTGTCACTCTTACTACTAAAGAGTCAGACTTATTAACCTTATTATATAAGAATAAGAATAATATCTTGGATCGAAACCATGCTTTAAAGGCTATTTGGGGAGATGATAATTACTTTAATGGTAGAAGTATGGATGTATATATAGCCAAGCTTCGAAAATATTTAAAGCAAGATGATCAAATTCAAATCCTCAATGTCCATGGTAGGGGGTTTAAGCTTTTGTTATAACTATAAGCTTTTAGTTCTTCCACCATCTACAGGTAAGTTTACTCCACTTATATAGGTTGCTTTATTAGATGCAAGAAATACTACTGCGTTAGCTACTTCAATGGGCTCTGCAATTCTTTTTAGTGGAACTTGGCTCGCCATTTGATTTTCAATTTCTTTTTCAGTAAGGTTAAGCTTATTAGCTTTATTTCTTATTATTTCTTGTAATCTTCCTGTGTTGGTTGCACCTGGAAGAACATTGTTTACAGTAATATTATATGGCCCTAATTCGTTAGCTAGTGTTTTAGCCCAATTGGCAACTGCTCCTCTTATGGTATTGGAAACTCCCAGTCCATTGAGTGGTTGTTTTACTGAAGTGGATATAATATTAATTATTCTACCGCTTTCTTTATTTTTCATTCCAGCTAGCAGAACTCCAAGAATTTTATGGTAAGAAATTAGGTGAAGGTTAAAGGCGCTTAATAAATCTTCAGTGGTTGCTTTTGCCAATTCTCCGGATGGTGGTCCACCAGTATTGTTTATAATTACATCATATTCAATAGCATTTTTTATTACAAAATTTTTTAATTGTTGTTCTAGTTCATTTGGATTTCTAAAATCGGCTATAATATAATTATGTAGTTGTTCTCCATTATTGTCTAATTCTGCCAAACGGTCAATTGCTAGGTCTTCATTTCTTGCAATTAGGGTAATATTTCCACCATTTTCAGCAAATAATTGAGCCGATGCCCAGCCAATTCCGTTGGTAGAACCTCCAATTAAAATATTTTTATTTTTAAAATCAAAAGAATTATTCATAAGTATTTTAATTAATGTAAGAATTTTATTCTAAAAAAAAGAGCTTTGTATTAATTAAATTGTAAATAATATTTCTTGAGAATAAATATCTAAATGCCAAAAATCTGTTAATTTTTACTATAAATTACTTTTATTTTAATTTTTTATAACGTATGTTTGAACATTACAGTGTTAATAACGCAATATATTTTAAACTTAGTTTTATAAAACAACAAATTATTAAATATGAAAAAATTATACTCTTTAATTATCTTTTTTATTTCATCAATAGCTTTTTTTAGTGCACAATCATCTACAATTAATATAACTACTTCTGGAGGGTCATACCCTGGTGAAAAGTGGGTTAGTATTACTGATGGTAATAATGGTACTGGAAATTTAATTTGGGCGCAAGGCAATAGTACTCCAGGTACTTATGGTGGGAGTGGTTTAATTAATCAAGATATTCAAATTGCTGCTGGAACTTATTATGTTAATTGCTATGATACATATGGTGATGGTTGGGACGGAACCAGTATTTCTGTTACAGCATATGGTGCTGTTTTAGCAAGTGGAACACCTGGAAATACCGGCGGCAATTCTGTTAAACTTGAAGCATCTTACCAAATTGTAGTCGTATCACCTCCTTCGTGTTCAGTTCCAACTGGATTAACTGCGTCAAATGTAACTACTAGCAGTGCAGATATTTCTTGGACTGCAGGTGGCACAGAAACTTCTTGGAACTTTGATTATGGTCCAGCTGGTTACACTCAAGGTCAAGGTTCTTCAACAATTGCAGCCAATCCAAACTCATTATTTGTTGGTGGAGCCAACGCAACTTGGTCATATATTCATCCACTTGTAATTACAACTGATGGTGCTGCTTCACAAGCAGCTCAAACATACACTATAAATGTAACATCTCTTCCAGCATCGGGAGCAAAAGCAAGATTAATAAAATCTACTGCGAACGGAGGCGCTGCTTTCACACCTTCAGCAACTGGTCAAGCATTGGTTTTAGGGGCAAACACGTTTACTGCAACTGCAGTTTCATTTAATAGATATGTTAAAATTCAATTTAATAACGATCAATTTGAATTTAATTCAATTGATGTAAACGGAACTTCAGTTTACACGAGTGGTTCCTCTGTTTCTGCTAACTCAACTTCGTTGTCAGGACTAAATAGTAGTACTACATACGATGCTTATGTACAAGCAGATTGTGGAAGTGGTGATGTTAGTGGTTGGAGTGGGCCATTTACTTTCACAACTCCGTGTGGAGCTAGTACTGCACCTTTTTCTGAAGATTTTTCAGGTGGTTCTCTTCCAGCGTGTTGGTCTCAAAGTATAACTAGTGGCTCAGGTTGGGTTTTCGCAGGAAATCCTGGTTTTGATGCTACGTCCAATGGCCGTGTTAGTGGAAGTTTTACTTGGATAGATTTTTCTGGAACTGATGCGGGAACTATTTTAGAATTACCAGTAATTGATGTTTCTGGATTAACTGCACCTCAATTTCGTTTTGACTTATTTCATTATGATGGGTCAGGCTTTGCAAATCCTGCAAATATTTTATATGTAGAAGCAAATACTGGTTCTGGTTGGGTTGGAATTGATACTTTAGATAATAATACCGTTCCTGGATGGAATAAAATTACACTTGACGCCTCAGGGTTTGACAATTCCGGTAGTTTATCTCTAAGATTTAGAGGTGAGTCTGGTGGATCAACTGCAGATTACTATAATGATATTTTAATTGATGATGTTGAACTTAGAGAAACACCAAGTTGTTTTGCTGCCACAGCATTGTCATCTTCAAATATAACTGCAACAACTGCAGATCTTTCTTGGTCAGCTAGTAATTCCTCTAGTTTTAATGTTGAATATGGACCCTCT